>Ga0207650_10000218_pt1 | contig 65326 bp, 48 predicted proteins | sample KBSS63metaG_FD_184325 | JGI IMG/M metagenome (GOLD analysis project Ga0207650, IMG submission 184325) | Switchgrass rhizosphere microbial communities from Kellogg Biological Station, Michigan, USA - KBS S6-3 metaG (SPAdes) (version 2) | ecosystem: Host-associated > Plants > Roots > Rhizosphere...
CCCGCCTCCCCAGTCGCAGGAGATGCCGCTCTCGATTCTGTTCGAAGACAGCGATCTTGTCGTCATCGACAAACCGGCCGGCATGGTCGTCCATCCCGCGGCCGGTCACGCTGATCTCACGCTCGTGAACGCGCTGTTGTTTCACGTGCGCGATCTCAGCGGCATCGGCGGCGAGCTTCGTCCCGGCATCGTCCATCGGCTCGACAAAAACACCAGCGGCGTGATGGTCATCGCCAAGAACGACGAGACGCATCGCAAGCTGACGTCCGCGTGGTCGACCGACGCCGTGCGCAAAGAATACGTGGCCATCGTCTACGGCACGCCGTCGCAAACGCGCGGCACGATCGATGCGCCGATCGCGCGCGATCCGCGCAACCGCAAGCGCATGGCCATCGTTGCCGGCGGCCGCAACGCCATCACCGATTTCGAGGTGGTCGAACAACTTCGCCACTCCTCGGTGATCCGCTGCAACCTTCGAACAGGCCGCACGCATCAGATTCGCGTGCATCTGAAGTCGATCGGACATCCCATCATCGGCGATCCCGTCTACTCCGGCCCGCAGTGGCGCGGAATCCCGGACAAGAAGTTGCAGAAAGCGATCGCAGGTTTCGGTCGTCAGGCCTTGCACGCTGCTCATCTGGTGATTCCACATCCAAAGACGGACAAGCCCATCAGTTTCACGGCGCCCCTCCCTGATGACATGCGCGATTTGATTACTGCGCTCCGTTGACGGGCCGTGCCCGCCGGAAATCTTTCGGAGCAGGCTTCGTTACGCCAACGGATGAAAGCGAGACAGACCCGCGAGGTCCGCATCGGCAACGTCACCATCGGAGCCAATCACCCCATCGCCGTGCAGTCGATGACGGCCACAAAGACGCAGGACGTCGCCGCCACGATCCGCCAGGTGGAGTTGCTCGAAGCCGCCGGCGCCGACGTCATCCGCATCGCCATCGACACTCCGAAAGACGTGACTGCACTGGCCGAGGTGCGCGCGGCGCGGCCGAACGCGAACCTCGTCATCGACCTGCAGGAAAACTATCGCCTCGCCGAGCGCGTCGCGCCGTTCGTGCAGAAGCTCCGCTACAACCCCGGTCACCTCTACCACATCGAACGCGACAAGCCGATCAAGGACAAAGTCGCGTATCTCGTCGATGTCGCCCGCGCGCACGGCTGCGCCATCCGCATCGGCGTCAACGCCGGCTCCGTCGATCCCGAGAAGCTCGACAAGTATCCGAAAGAAGACTCCCTCTCGCCGATGCTCGACTCGGCGCTCGAACACTGTCTGATGCTCGACGACCTCGGCTTCGACCAGTACGTCGTGTCGCTGAAAGACTCCGATCCGAACAAAGTCATCGACGCGAACATCCGCTTCGCCGAAGCGCGGCCCGATGTCCCGCTACACCTCGGCGTCACCGAAGCAGGCATGCCGCCGGACGGCATCATCAAGACGCGCGTGGCATTCGAACAGCTCATCACCCGCGGCATCGGCGATACCTTGCGCGTGTCGCTCACGCTGCCGTTCGAGAACAAGGGCGACGAGATCACCGTCGGCCGCCAGATCCTCAGCGACATCGCCAACGGCCGTTTCCGCTCCGTGGCGCGCTTCGAACAGAAGGGGATGAACATCATCAGTTGTCCTTCCTGTTCGCGCGTCGAGAACGAGGCCTTCATCGATCTCGCACAGAATGTGCGCGAGATGACGACGTACGCGAAGGAGCACGACATCACGATCGCGGTGATGGGCTGCCGCGTGAACGGACCGGGCGAAACCGACGACGCGGACCTCGGCATGTGGTGTGCGCCGACCTACGTGAATCTGAAGCGCGGTCCGGAGTCGCTCGGTCACTACACGTACGACGAGATCCTCGGCCGCCTGCGCATGGAGCTCGATAAACTGATCGATGAGAAGCGAGGCGCGCTCGTTTGAAACGGATTCCCTATCTCATCCTCTCGCTCGTCATCATCGTGGCCGACGCCTGGACCAAGTGGCTGGTCTCGTCGCGCATCGATCTGCATGAGTCGATTCCGCTGATCCCCGACTTCCTGCAACTCGTGCACGTGCGCAACACCGGCGCGGCGTTCGGCATCGGCGCAAACGCCGACTCCGCCATCGTTCCGCTGCTGCTGAACCTCGGCGCGATCGGCGTGTTCTTCGTCGTCGTCGCCTACGCCTTCCGTGCCGCGGTCACCGACCGCATGCTGCAGACCGGCCTGCACCTGATTCTCGGCGGCGCCATCGGCAACCTGATCGACCGCTTCCGGCTCCACTACGTCGTCGATTTCGTCGACGTCTTCGTGAAGTCGCACCACTGGCCGGCATTCAACGTAGCCGACTCGGCGATCTGCATCGGAATCGCGCTGCTCTTCCTCGACATGCGGAAGAAGCCCGATTCCGACGAGGTCACCGCGGCGGAGACGGCGTCGTAGGTTCGGGATCGAGCGTCACATCGACCTCGCCCGGCACCTGCTTGTACGCGCCTCCGTGACTCTCATCAAATTTGTTCGCAGGAATTGCCGCAGCGGTCGTGGCCGCGTCGTAACTGCTGGCCGCGATCTGTTCCGGATCGAGGAAACTCGTCGAACTCGATAACGCGTAGCCGAGGATCGCTGCGAAAAATCCGACCGGCGCCGCCGCGACTTTGTTCGCCGCCACCGCGCGCGACAACTCGCGATGAAAATCGACGCGCATTGCAACGTATCCCTCTTTCGCCAGCGTGATGCTGCACGGCGCGGCCGCGCGCGGCACGGTGATCGTCGTCGGAGTCACGCCGCCATACAACGGCGCATTGCCGCAATCGACCGACACGACGGCCCCCGCTGGATTCGACCGCACCGGAATCTGCTCGTTGGCGGTATTGACCATCGTGGCGCAACGAGCAGCAGCAAAAACGACGGCGGCAGCAAGGAGAGCGCGTTTCATGAACGGACATGGTAGCCCCGAAAGGGCATAGAGCGTAGCGCCGACGCTCGCCGGCGCCACGCTGTCTTGTTACGCGTTTTCCGCGGGCGGGGCGGAATCGGTCAACTGGCGTTGGGCCATGGCGGCGGTGCCCATCAGGCCGCCCATGCCCATCGATTCGACGGCGGTGGAGGGGACGATCATCATCGCGCCCTTTTCCTTCAGCCCTTCGTAGAGCATGTTCATGGCGCGGAGGTGGAGCGCCGTCGGATTGTCGTGATACGAGATCGAGGCGGCCTGGAACAGCTTTGCGATCTCCACTTCCGCCTCGCCGAGGATCACGCGCGCCGCTTTCTCGCGGGTGGCTTGCGCTTCGCGCGACATCGCGTCCTGCAGCGCGTCGGGGATGATCACGTCGCGCATCTCCACCGACTGCACGGTCACGCCCCACGGATTGCAGCGGTTGTCGATCAGTTCCTGGAGCTGCTCCTCGATCTTCTCGCGGCCGCGGAGCAGATCGCTCAGCGACGTGCGTCCGATGATGTCGCGCAGTGCCGTCTGCGCCGCCCAGCTCACCGCCTCCTGATATTGCTGCACTTCCAGCGCTGCCTTCTCGGCGTCATAGACCATCCAGAAGAGGACGGCGTCGACGTTAACCGGCACCGTGTCGGACGTCAGCGTCTGCTCGGCGGCGAAGCTGGTCGTGATCACGCGCTGATCGATCCACGACGAGACCGTGTCGAAGAACGGCACGATCCAGAAGAGTCCCGGGCCGCGCAGTCCGATGAACTTGCCGAGGCGAAGGACGACTGCCTTCTCCCACTGCTTGGCCACTTTCGGCGATTGCATCAGGATCAGTCCCGCGATGATTCCGCCGATGAGCCAGAACGGATTCGAGGTGACCACGAGCATTGCCACCCCACCGAGAAAAAAGCCGAGAAGCACGAAGATCGCGACGATGTTCGGCCGGGGACCGTTGAAGTTGCGGACGCGTTCTCTGTTTGCTGCGACGACGGGAATCATGATCAATGTTCTCCTTCCTTCAGTCGCCGCGTGAGCTCTTTGACGGCTTCGCGCGGCGAATATCCGAGGGCTGCAGAATCGGTGAGGAAGCGGTCGATGTGCGCGGCCAGGCGGCGCTCGCGCTGTCCGGCATGCGCCGCCTTCGGCACGCTGTCGGCGATGAACGTCCCCACGCCGCGCCGCGTCACCAGCACTCCCTCACGCTCGAGTGTGACGTAGACCTTTGCCACGGTGTTGGCGTTGACGCGAAGATCGACGGCCAGTTGGCGAACGGTCGGCAACTGGTCGCCCGAACGAAGGCGTCCGGTGGCGATGGCCACACGGATGCCGCGCTCGAGTTGGGCGTAGATCGGCGTGCGGTCGTTTTCATCGATGGAAATGGGGGCGGTCACTCCGCTGTCCTCTTGTACTACTAATTTAGTACATCTTCTGCGAAAGTCAAGAGGCCGTTGACAGTCATGTGGAAATCGCGTTCAATGCCGCCGTCCAATTCAGCAAATAACCCACGGCGATCCCACGTGCCGAAGGAGTCTCGTATGAGGAACGTGTTCGCCGTCTTCGCCCTGCTGCTGCTTCCTGCCGCAGGCGCCTCCGCGGCAACATTCACGGTGACGAACACCAGCGACAGCGGCCCGGGCTCGCTTCGTCAGGCCATCGCTGACGCGAATGCATCCGCGAGCTCCAGCGGCAATCCTGCTACGGTCGCGTTCCACATCGGCAACTTCGTCCAGACGATCACGCCGATCACTTCCCTGCATGTCGCGGCGAATGTGACGATCGATGGCACGACGCAACCCGGTTACACCGGAACGCCGCAGATCGAATTGAACGACTCATTGATCGCCACCGGCGGAACGGGACCGTGTCTCGACTCGGCGGGCACCATTCGCGGACTGGCGGTGAATCGATGCAGCGGCACGGCAATCGTGGTTCAGGGAGGCCGTGTCTCCGCCTGTTTCATCGGCACGGACGTCAGCGGCCGCACGGCGATGGCGAACAGCGTCGGTCTGTTGATTTCCGGCGCCGCGCTCGTCGGAGGTCCGACGAACGCCGAGGGCAATCTGATCTCGGGAAATCAGCGAAACGTTACCGCGGCAGCGACGGGGAGCGAGATCGCCCACAACAGGATCGGCACCGACAGTACCGGCGAGGCGACGTTCGCGTTCAACGGCGGCGCGGCGATCTCTGTCGAGAACGGCCACGACGTCAACATCCACGACAACGTCATTGCCGGCCACAGCGTCGGAATCGACTGTTCCCAGGCTCAGGGAGTGCTCGTCAACGGGAACCATATCGGGATCAGTGCGTCGAATAAGCCGCTTCCGAACACAGTGGGTGTTCACCTGTTTCGGACGGACCTGGCGCGGATCGGAACCAGCGGGGCAAACGTCATCGCCCACAACACCCTTGCCGGGATCGAGATCGACGGCAGTTCCATTCAGAATACGATTCGCGGCAATTCGATCCACCACAACGGCACGATGGGCATCGACCTGTCGGTTGCGTCCTACGTCGACGGCGTGACCGCCAATGACCTCGGGGATGCGGACAGCGGCCCGAACCTGCTGCAGAACTATCCCGTCCTGACGGGGGTGACGTCGGCCGGCGGCCAAACGACGGTGACCGGCACGATCAACACCAACGCCAATAAGCTCATCACTCTCGACTTCTACGTCAGCGCGCAATGTTCGACTGCCGGCAATGGAGAAGGGGAAACGCTCCTCGGCGTTTCATCGGTACAGACCGACGGCAGCGGCAACGGATCCTTCACGGCCACGTTTCCGGTCAACACCGACTTTGGCACCGTCGTCACGGCAACGGCCACCGACCCGCTGGGCAATACATCAGAGTTTTCCGCGTGCCTCGCGCTGCAGGCCGCGGGAACCTTCATCGTCAACAATGCGGTGTCGGAGAACGAAGGGGCCGGAATCATTACGATCACGGTTCAACGGACCAACGGTGCCGGAGGCGTGGCAAGCGTCAAATACGCAACGGCAAACGGGACGGCCACGGCCGGCAGCGACTACACGCCCGTATCGGGGACGCTGTTCTTTGCCGATAGCGAAGTGACCAAGTCGTTCGGCATCCCGGTCAAGGACGATGGCATCTACGAAGGCAATGAGGCCTTCACGGTGACGATCAGCGGCGCCACGAACGGTACATCGATCGGAACTCCCTCCACAGAAACCATCACGATCATCGACGACGAAAAGCCTCCCACGATGAGCATCGCCGACGCCTCCCTTTTCGAGGGAAACAGCGGCACGTCGGACATGATCTTTACGGTGACGCTCACCGGCGCAACCGCGCTGCCCGTGTCCGTCAAGTACTCGACGGTGGCATCAACCCTGTCAACCTCGGCCACGCCGGGAGTCGACTTTCAGGTAGCCGGCGGAACCTTGACGTTCAATCCCGGAGAGCTTCAGAAGACGATCGCCGTCCCGATCTTCGGCGATACCGTCGTCGAGGACACCGAAAGTTTTACGGTCTCGCTGTCCTCTCTCGTCAACGCCACGTTCACCCGCTCTTTCGCCACCGGCACGATCATCAATGATGACGGCGGCCCCAATTCCCGCACCGTTTCCGCGAGCAACGTGACGATCGTGGAGGGAAACGACGGCACCACGAATGCGGTGATCACGCTGACCGCCAGTCAGACGTTCTTTGGGGAGGTCGACTATTTCACGGTGGAGGGCACGGCGAAGAGCCGCAGCGACTTCATGCCGCGCACGGGCTTCGTCAACTTCAATGCCGAGCGATTCAAAACCTTTGTGGTTCCCATCATCGGAGACAACCTCGCGGAGCCCGACGAGACTTTTACAATTCAGCTCGCGCTCTTCAATAATTTCAACGGGTTCACGCTGGACCGCTCCTTTGTCACCGTCACGATCGTCAACGACGATCTCGGCGCCGGTCCTTCGAACCTGATCATCCCCGCCGGCGGCAGCATGCCGCTCATCGTTGCTCTCGGCAACAGTTCGCCGCAGGAGGTCACCTTCTCATCGTCCAACGCGAGCGTCGCAAGCGTTCCCTCGTCCAGCCAGGTAACCGGCTCGACACTGATCGACGTCACTGGACTGCGCGCCGGAAACGCCACGATCACCGCGAACCTGCCGGCGCCTTTCGGCAATGTAGCCATCGACGTCACCGTTTATGACGCCGTCAATCTCGCGCTGTCCCCCGTCGCGGTGCGACTGCCGGTCGGCGGCACGACAACGATCAGCGCCGCCTTCGATCCCCCGCTAAGCGTTGCCGAGGAGGCCGTGATCACCACGGCTGGGTTCGGCTCCATCACATACCCCGACCGCGTCACGGTCGCTCCCGGTCAGACCGCACCCATCACCATCAAAGGCGTGACGCGCGGACATCTTCTTCTGAGCGCAACGCTCGGACCTCTTCGCGGAAATGCCACTACCTCGATCAGCGTCGACATCGTCGATCCGGCGTCTGTGCCGTCCATCACGAAGATCACTCCGTCGAACGGGCCCGTCGCTGGCGGCATGCCGGTAACGATCAGCGGCTCGAGCTTTCGAACCGAATGCACGGTCCGTTTCGGAGGCGTGCCGGCTGCGAACATCACGGCCTTCAGCTCGATCTCGATGACCGTCATTACGCCGGCTCACGCTGCCGGCGCCGTCGATGTGTCGCTTGCGTGCGGAGCGGACGCGTTCACGTTCACGAACGGTTTCACCTTCGTCGCCACCAACCCGACGCTGTCGAGCGTGACGCCAAGCTTCGGCTCGACCTCCGGCAGCACGCTCGTGACGATTGCGGGCACGAACATCGCCAGCGGTTGCTGGCCGTTCTTCGACGGGATCGCCGCCCGTGCAGCGATCGTGAACGGCCCGGCAGAAATGATCGCATCGGTTCCCGCACATGCGGTTGCGGCGACGGTCACCGTGGTTCTGCGTTGTACCGGCGCCGAAGGTTCGCTGGCAAATGCCTTTACCTATTCCAGTGCCGAGGAACCGGCGCCGGTCATCACGGGCGTCGATCCGCTGGTCGGTTCCGCCGGAAAGTCGGTCACGATCAGCGGCGCGCGTTTCCGCCTCGATGACACCGTCACGTTCGACGCCGCCGCGGCAAAGGTTCTCTCCACCTCGCCTGGCACCCACATCGTTCGCATCCCCGATCTGCCCCTCGGCAAGACGAGCATCACCGTGACCGATCCCGCCGGCCACATGTCGACGACCGGCCCGATCTTCACGATCGTCGAGCCGCAGCCGCCGCAGATCTCGAGCGTGACGCCGTCCGCGTCACGTCCCTCGAACGAGATCACTCTCGATGGCAGCGGCTTCCGCCCCGGTTACACGTTCACGATCGGCGATCAACCGGCGCCGATCGTGACCATGACCTACACGCGCGTCGTATTGCGCGTTCCGCAGATCAACGCCGGCACGTACGCAATCAACGTCCTGAACGCGGCTTCCGCGGTTTCCGCCGTCGGACCGCAATTGACGGTCCTCGCCGCCGGCCTGTCTGTCACGCGAGTCTCGCCGGGCTGCGTGACCACGACCGGCGGAGGAGCGATGACGATCACCGGTTCCGGGTTCGCACCAGGTGCGGTGGTTACGTTCGATGGAGTGACAGCCGCGGGAGACGTCGTGGTTGACGCGCAGACGATCTCACTAACGGTTCCGTCCCTGCCGGTCGGCACGCCGCGCGTCACCGTCGCGAATCCAAACGGCGAGTCCGCCTCGCTGACAAACGCATTCGGCGTCACCTCACCATACGATCCGAACGGCTGCTCGCCGCGCCCGCGGCCAGCACGGCACTGAGTCAGGTCTCCCAGCCGCGGCGCGCCTCAGCGAGCTTCGCATCAATCGCGCGTTGCAGCGCGCCGGTCTGACGCGCAAGTTCGCGCATCTGCTCGAGCATCTGCAGACGCTCGGCCGGAGTCGTCCGGCTCCATACCCTGCGGCGGAAATCGCGCTGCTGCTCCCATCCGCCGCGCCAGTCGGCACCCCAGTCGTCATCCATTGATCTTCTCCAACTCTGCGATGTCACTGAGGTCTTCAGGTCGTCCGGAGAGCCGCTTCAGCATGATGAGATCCGGGATCGACGCGACGCGCAGAGTCATGTCATTCAGGGAGATGAGTTTCGCACGATGATAAAGATCCTCGAATGCGATCGGGGATTCTGCAAGGATGTCAATCACGGTCGGCGGCATTTCGAGATCATGCAGCGATAGAGCCTTCATCTGTTTTTCCGCCATCCAGCTACGACGAACCGTTTCGTCCGCGAATTCGCGAATATCCACAGGGATTTCCGCCCTGAATCCGGCACCCTGCAGGACTTCGATCGTTCGGCCAGCTTTCACCGGTTCGAGATCGATGACGATGTCCAGGTCCGCGGTCAATCGCGGACTGCCATGCAAAATCACAGCAATGCCGCCGACGATGACGTAGCGAACCTCATGCTCATTCAGGAGTCGAAAGACTTTTTCGAATGGGATCATTGATCTCTACTCCCCCAGCTTCGCCTTCAGCTCGCGCAGCTCGGTCATCAGCGTCGCGACCTGCGACTCGAGCCGCTGCACGCGGACGGAAAGCGGCTCGCCGGCGGCGGTGGGCGCATCATCCTCGATCGTCGGCGCGTCGATGACGGCGCCGCCGAGGATGTTCGTCCAGCGCGCTTCTTTCTGGCCGGGGCGGCGCGGGAGCTCGCGGACGATGGCGTCGCCGCCGCTCCCGAGGCGTTGCAGGGTGGCCTCGACGTCATCGATGGCTTCGAAGGAGTGGAGACGATCGCTGCGGCCGCGGAGCTCGCCGGCGGTTTGCGGTCCTCGTAGAAAGAGCAGCGCGATGACCGCCTTGGCCGGACGATCGAGGTGCCAGGTGGCGTCGAGATTGTGATCCCAGCGCGTGGCCCGGCCGCCGAGGACTTTCCAGACCAGCTTCTCGTCCTGCAGCCGGTCGAGCGCGCGTTGCACTTCGCTCTCGCCCACTTCCATCACCGGCTCGCGGTTCGATTTCTGATTGCAGGCGGCGATGAGCGCGTTCAGCGTCAGTGGATAGTACTCAGGCGTCGCGAGCTGCTTCTCCATCAGGCATCCGAGGGCGCGGATCTCGATCGGATCGAGCTCGCGCGCCGGCAATCGCCGCGGCTTGCGTTCGCCATCGAGTGTAGTGACGGAGTAAGACATGGGCGAAGTCTACATCTGCGTCGATCTGCGTCATCTGCGGATGAAAAACTTCGCTTCGCGCGCCACTCGTGGCGAACCGAAATAGTTGTCGACCCGCATGGCCGCCTTCTCCGCCAGCGACCGGAACGTAGTCATCTTTCCGCCGAAGACGTTGAGCAGATTGCCGCGCCGCTCCAGCCGGTAGTCGCGAGCCAGCGCGCTCGGATTTGTGGAGCGTCCCACCAGCGGACGGACTCCGGCAAACGTCGAGGCGATGTCGCCGCGTCCGATCGGATCGCGGACGTAGCGGTTGAAGCGCGCGATCAGATATTCGATCTCGTTATCCGTCGCTTCGACATGTTCCAGCGAGCCGTTGTGCATGACCTCCGTCGTCCCGACGAGCGTCGTCCCTTTCCACGGTAGGACGAAAAAGACGCGCCGATCGCTCACCGATTGCAGCAGCATCCCCGCCTCGGCGACACGATGTTTGAGCACGAGGTGTGAGCCGCGAACGAGCGACAGCCGGTAGCGCGAGCGGATGCGGTTCTCCGCCAGCAGCGCGTTCATCCACGGACCGGGTGCGTTGACGACGAAGTCGAACCGTTCATCACTGTTTCCCGTGCCGACGATCCATTGCTTCCCGCTGCGGCGCAGCGATACGACGCGCGTCTCCTCGCGCACCGTCGCCCCTTCCGCGATCGCGGAGTCGACGACCGTCCGCGCCAGCGCGTAGTCGTCGACCTGTGCGTCGAAGTAGACAAAGCCGCCGCGCAGTCCGGCACGCGCCAGCGGCAGGCGTTCGATCAACTCATCGGCGCTCAGCGCACGATGCCGCGCGATGTTGTCGCGGCCGGCCAGCAGGTCGTACAGCATCAGTCCGACGCGAATCGTGAAGCGGCTACGCGGGCTGTCGTCGTACACCGGCAGCAGGATCTCGATCGGCTTCACCAGCGACGGCAGATGCTCCAGCAGCCAGGCGCGGTCGCGCAGCGATTCGCGGACGAGGCCGAAGTGGAAGCGCTCCAGGTAGCGGATGCCGCCGTGGATCATCTTCGTCGTCGCCGACGACGTCTGCGCACCGCAGCGGCCTTTCTCGAACAGCGTCACGTCGTAGTTGCGCCGCGCCAGTTCCCACGCGATCCCCACGCCGTTGATCCCGCCGCCGATGACCGCAAGCCGCACGGCGCGATCGTACCGTTTTTCACGCGGCGCAAAGCGGACGTCGTACGGAATTGGCCCACGGTTTGAAACGGCTGAGCTGCGAATGGCCATCGAGCTTGTCCAGCCCAGCGAAGACGTGAGGCCGGAACCGAGCGGCGATCTCGCCGTGATGCTCACCGGAGGCGGCGCGCGTGCGGCGTATCAGGTCGGCGTGATCAAAGGTCTGGCCCGCCATTTTCCCGACCTTCGATTCCAGATCATCACCGGCGTTTCCGCCGGCGCCATCAACGCCATCTTCCTGGCCTCGCACGACGGTCCGCTCCGCGAAAGCGCCAGCGATCTGGCCGCGCTCTGGTGCTCGCTCGAATGCCGCCACGTTTTCCGTCCGAATTACGCCGCGCTCCTCCCCTTCCGCACCGCGCTCAAGGCGATCCTTCCGCCGCGGATGTCGAAACGGCCGCACGGATTGCTGAACGCCGGTCCGCTCGCGGAGACGCTTCGCGATGCGTACGACTGTCCCGGGCGCAATCAGCCCATCTACGGAATCCGCCGCAATCTCGCGCGCGGCGAGCTGAAGGCGGTCGCGCTGATCGGACTCGATTACACGACCGGCCAAAGCGTGCGCTGGACCCAGGGCCGCGTCATCGACACCTTCGAAGGCCCGAACCGGCGCAGCGTCAAAACGGAGATCACCGTCGAACACGTCCTGGCATCCGCGGCGCTGCCGTTCGTTTTCCCCGCGGTGAAAATCGACCAGCGATGGTACGGCGACGGCGGCATCCGCCTCGCTGCTCCTCTCTCCAGCGCCGTCCACCTCGGCGCGCGCCGCATCCTGGCCATGTCCACCGGCTACCAGCGCACGCCCGACGAGGCGAACACGCCGGTCCTGCACGGATATCCGCCCGCCGCGCAGATCATGGGCCAGCTCATCAACGCTGTCTTCCTCGACGTGATCGACGAGGACGTGACGCGCATGGAGCGGATGAATGAGATGATCTCGAAGCTCGACGCGTCGCAGCGAAACGGTTTCAAAGCGATCGAGCTCTGCGTCATGCGGCCGTCCGTCGACCTCGGCCGCATCGCCGGCGAGCACGAGAAGTACCTGCCCCGCAACATGAAGCTTCTCACCCGCGCCCTAGGCACGCGCGAAACCGAGTCGCCCGACTTCATCTCCATGCTGATGTTCGAGCCGCACTACACGCGGCGGCTGATCGAGATCGGCGAGAACGACGTCGCCTCCCGCCTCGACGATTTACGCGCCTTCCTCGGCCAGCCGGCGGATTCGGCGATCAGCGCGGTGTAGAAGCCGTTCGCGCGGCTTCCGCGTCATCAATCTGACGATCGAATTCTTCTTCGAAGTCGCGCAGTGCGGACAAAACAGCGGCTGTCTTCGACTGCATTGCAGGCGACTTCTCTACGCCGCGTAGACGCGGACTCGGCTTGTAAATCGCGGCATGTTCCACTTCCCAGAAAAGACCGACAAGCAGAGAAACGATCTGAATCTCGATCTTCACCACGTCCGTTGGATTTCGTAATCCGGCGTACTTGAGAGCCACTGGTGCACCGGGTAGATTGACGCCGTCCAGATGATCAGGCTCCCACGCATCGGTCATTGGCGAGAGCACGCGTCGGACATTTTCGAAATGTCGATGCGGAAAGGTGAGGATGCGTATACCAACGAGGTCAGGCAAGGTCGTGAGCGAATAGCGCTCGGATGCCTCGGGATCAAACGTTCCGCCTTCCTGCCGCCGCCGGAGTGAATCGACCGCGCTCTCCGACTCTTTGAGGCGTCCACGGACGAGAACGCGTTCATATCGGTCGAGAGGCAGAGTCAGCGGAAGCAGCGCATACCGAACCTCAGTCTCAACCTGCGCAAGAATGCGCTGCATCGATGGCAGCAGCGCAACGTACTCCGCCCGCAGCAGATCTTCAACGAGCCGCACTTCGTCCATCGATCTCTGCCAGAAAATCCCGGATCACTCCGGGTGACGGCGGATCGTTGAAGTAGAACTGCCAGTCGCCAGAGTCGTTTCGTTCACGCATCTTTTCGAGCAACCAATCCTCGGAGTGGTCCTCGACAGCGTCGACGCTGAAGATTTTCTTCGTCGCACGATTGATGTAGGACAGCCGATCGAAGTTGTATCGAAAGCCCGCCTGGCGCAGAAGAGTCTCTTTCAGTTCCATATTGAAATCGTACCTCGGCACACGCCCCTACACCACCGCCGCTTCGCGATACTGGATCTCGTACAACTTCCGGTACAACCCATCCTGATGCATCAGCTCCTCGTGCGTGCCGCGCTCGCGGATTTCGCCGTGGTGAAAGACGAGGATGGTGTCGGCGGAGCGGATGGTGGAGAGGCGGTGGGCGATGACGATCGACGTGCGGCCGGTCATCAGCGTCTGGATCGCTTCCTGGATCAATACCTCGGTCTCGGTATCGATCGACGACGTCGCTTCGTCGAGGACGAGCACCGGCGGGTTGAAGGCGAGTGCGCGAGCGAAGGAGAGAAGCTGCTTTTCGCCAACGGAAAGACCGGCGCCGCGCTCCTTCACCTCGGAATCATAGCCGCCGGGAAGACGCTGGATGAAACGGTCTGCCTGGACGCGGCGGGCGGCTTCGCGCACGCGTTCGGGCGTGATCTTCTCGTCGCCGAGGGAGATGTTCTGGGTGATCGAGCCGGTGAAGAGGAAAAAGTCCTGCTGCACGATCGCGAAAAGCGCGCGCAGCGACGATGCCGAGTACTGACGAATATCGATTCCGTTGATGAGAATCTCGCCGCGTTGCGGTTCGTAAAAACGCAGCAGCAGCGAGGTAACGGTGGTTTTCCCCGCGCCCGTATGGCCGACGAGGGCGATGCGATCGCCGCGCTTCACCGTGAATGAAACATTCTTCAGAACCCACTCGGGAGAAGCAGGGGGTGAGACAGGGACGAGGGACGAGGGAGAAGGAGAACTTCCGTCCCTCGTCCCTCGTCCCTCGTCCCTCGTCCCTGCTTCGTTGTACGCAAACCACACATCTCTGAACTCGATCGATTCGAAATGATCGATCTCCAGCGTTCCGTCGTCGACGATCTTCGGCGGCGTGTCGAGCGTCTTGAAAATTCGCTCGCTCGCGGCCATGGCAGCCTGCAGAATGTTGTACTTCTCGGAAAGGTCGGAGATCGGCTCGTAGAAGCGCTGCGCGTATTGGAAAAACGCGATCAGCGTGCCGATGGAAAGCATGCCGTGCAGCACCTGCCCGCCGCCGTACCAGACGATCAGCGCCAGGCCGATCGTTTCGATCAGTTCGACCACGGGATAGAAAATTGAGTAATAGAAGACCGACTCGAGGTTTGCATCGCGGTGGCGCGCATTGAGTCCCTCGAACTTTTCCGCCTCATCCTCCTCGCGATTGAAGAGCTGCACCGTGGCCATGCCGGAGATGTGCTCCTGCAGAAACGCGTTGATGGCGGCGATGCGGGCGCGCGTGGCGCGGTACGTCTTGCGCGCACCGCGGCGGAACCAGGCGGAGACGAGCACGATCAGCGGGATGATCGAGAAGAGCACCAGCGCCATCCGCCAGTTCATCCAGAAGAGCATCCCCACGATGCCGGCCAGCACGAAGATGTCGCCGAAGATGGAGACGAAACCGGCCGTGAACATCTCGTTGAGCGCGTCGACGTCCGTGGTCACGCGCGTCATCAAACGTCCCACCGGATTGCGGTCGAAGAACTGGATGTCGAGCTTCTGCAGGTGTCCGAAGATCTGTTTGCGGAGGTCGTACATGATGTACTGCCCCATCAGATTCATGAGCACCATCTGCGTGTAGAGCACCGCGAAACCGCCGAAAAGGACGATGAAGTAGATCGCCGCGGCGAGGTTGATGCCGCTGATCGGATCGAGCGCCCAGCCGTGCGCCACCAGCCACGCGCCAATGCGCTGGCTGGCGCCGGCGGCATGCGAGCCCTGCATCGGCTTCACGTAGAGGTCGATGGCCACGGCCACGATGGCCGGCCCGGCGATCTCCATCATCGAGGAGAGGATCACCAGGAAGACCGAGAACGTCGCCCGCGCGCGATACGGCTTCAGGTACCGCAGCAGCCGCCGCGCGAGATGCGGATCGAAGGCTTTCGATCCTTCGTCTTCGTGCCGTTCGATGTCAGCCATGGCTTACGCGATTTCCTCGATCTCTTCTTCGAGCGTCTGGCGGCGATACAGATCGGCGTAGTAGCCGTTGCGGGCGATGAGCGCGTCGTGCGTCCCCCGCTCGACGATGCGGCCATCGTCGATGACGATGATGTGATCGGCGTCTTTCACCGAGGAGACGCGGTGCGAGACGATGAGCGCGGTCCGTCCCTTCCGAATCTCGCGCAGCGACCGCAAAATCTGCTCCTCGGTATTCGTATCGACGGCGCTCAACGCATCGTCGAGGATCAGGATGGCCGGCTCGCGCACGAGCGCGCGTGCAATGGCCGTGCGCTGCTTCTGCCCGCCGGAGAGGGTGATGCCGCGCTCGCCGATGACGGTCTCCAGTCCCTGCGGAAACGCCGCGACGTCGCCGGAGAGGCCGGCCTGCGTCGCCGAGGTCTGTACTTCATCAACAGACGCAGAGCGGCGGCCGAAGCGGATGTTCTCGGCGATCGACTCGGAAAAGAGGAACGTCTCCTGCGGCACGGCGCCGATCGAATCCCGCAGTTCGGACGGCGGGAACGACTCGATCGGCCGGCCGTCGATGAAGATCGTGCCGGGCGGCGGCTCGAACGTCCGCGTGATCAGCGCCAGCAGCGTCGACTTGCCGCTGCCCGTGCGGCCGACGATGCCGATCGTCTCGCCGGAATCGACATGCAGATTGACGTCGCGCAGCGTAGGACGAGACGCACCGCCGTACGTGAAGGTCAGATCGCGGATGTCGATCTCGCCGCGCAACGGCGCATCGAGCGGCGTTCCCGAATCCGCACGAACATCGGGTTCGACCGACCACACCTCATGCAACCGCACCATCGACGCCATGCCGCGCTGGAAAAGATTCGTCACCCATCCCAGCGCGATGAGCGGCCACACCATGCGGCCGAGGTAGAGCTGGAAGGCGATGAAACTGCCGATGGACAGCGTGCCGTGGATCATCTGCCGGCTGCCGATGAAAAAAACGATTCCGAAGAGGACGCCGATCATCGCGTGCAGGCCGGGATAAAACAGCGCCGTCAGCTTGATCACGGTGCGGTTGCGTTCCACGAATTCGCGATTCATGTTCGCGAACGTTGCCTGCTCGACTTTCTCCCGCCCGAACGCGCGTACGACGCGCACGCCCGCCAGGTTCTCCTGCACGCGCGCCGAAATGTCGCCGAAGTAGTCCTGCACCGCTTTGTACTTCACGTGAATTCGCTGCCCGAAGTACTGCACCATCCAGATCACCACCGGTACGCCCGCGAGCGCCAGGAGCGACATCTCGCGATTGATCCGCAGCATCATCACGAACGCGCCGACGACTACGATCAGCGACGACAGCACGTGCATGACCGCGGGCCCGACGAGCATCCGCACCGAGGCCAGATCGTTGGTCGCGCGCGAGAGGAGGTCGCCGGTGCGCTGCTCCTGGTAATACGAGACCGGCAGTGACTGCAGATGCCCGTAGAAATCGTTGCGCATCTCGTACTCGATGTGCCGCGATTCGCCGATGATGATGCGCCGCTGCAGGAAGAGGAAGAATCCTTCCAGCGCCGCGGCGCCGACGAGCAAAAGTCCGTAGCGGACGAGCGCGCCGCGCGTGACCGCCCTGGCCAGCTCATTGACGGCGTTGCCGATGATGAGCGGCTTGAGCAGCGAGAACGTCGCCGACGCCGCCACGCACAGCGCACCAAGCGTGAGCGCCGTTTTGTGACGCGCGAAATATCCGAGAAGCCGGCGAAGCGGAGAGAGAGTCAAAGCCAAGGTTGGATGATGAACAGCGATACGCTGCGGGACATTCAACCACCTTTTACAGCGTCTTCAACTGCTCCTTCGGGTAGTTCCGCGCGTCCACCTTCGCATGCGCCTCGGCGATCTTCCCCTTCTCGTCGATCACGTACGCAATCCGCTTCGCGTACTCGTCTTTCGACGAATCCGCGGCGCCGTACGCAATTCCAATCTTGCGATCGGTGTCGCACAACAGCGGGAACGGGAAATCGTACTTTTCCGCAAACTTGGCATTGGCCGCGACGTCATCGAAACTGACGCCGAGGATCGTGGCGTTCTTCGCGGCGTACTCGGAGCTGAGGTCCCGGAACCCGGAACCCTCGGCCGTTCAGCCAGGTGTGTCGGCCTTCGGATAAAACCAGAGCACGACCTTGCGCCCGCGCAGATCATGCAGCGCGACTTTGCGGCCCTGATGATCGGTGACCTCAAAGTCCGGAGCCTCGTCGCCCACGTTGAGCATGCGTCCTCCTCGGAACGAATTCAGTACGAACCGCAGCTTGCCTGCCAGAGACATGCCGCGATTGTAGTGGAGGTAGGGAAAGCAGCGCGGTCTACACTCCCCTGTTAACGAACAATGAGGACTGACGACCATGGCTGACGGACCGAAACTCGATCGCCGATTGATGGAGCAGTTGATGTTCGGCGCCGGACGCGTGCACCGCTTCACGCAGGACTCGCCGGTGCTGCCCGACGTCTGGCTGCAGTACATGAACGAGGGTGTCGACGAAAGCGGTGCCGATCCGGCCGTCAAGTTGTTGCTGACACCCTTCCGCGAAACCGGCGCCGGCGAAGTACGGCGCGTTCTTCATCAGCGGCTCGTTGCCGATCGCGCGAAGAGTCACCAATCGAAGCCGCTGCCGCGCGTGATCTACAACCAGACCACCGTCGCGGCCACGCTCGACTTCGAAGACCTCGTGCGCATCGTGATGCCGATGACTGACTGGTGGGAGCGGATGCTTCGCGATCTCGAAGTCACCGACCTCGGCATCATCGGCGATCCGCAAGTGCAGGACCATCTCGCCGGCGCGCTCTGCGATCCCGAGCATCGCACGCGTTCGCTGCATTCGAATCGCGAGTATCCGCCTGACCTGCTCTGGCTCATTCGCATCGTCGGAGCGATGGCGCTCGTCCGCAGCAACAAACCGCTGCCGGCGATCTTCGGCGAGAAAGACGGCGTGGCAAGAGCGACGAAAGAGGACTGGGATCCGATCGTCGCCGCGGTCGCCGAACTGATCGCCGACCTTCCGCCGCTCGACGACGACGCGCTCGCCGAAAGCGGCGACGGCAGCCCGATCACCGCTGACAAAGAGCGCGCCCGGATTTACTCCGTCAGTCTCAATCGCGAGGCCTCGCCGACCGTCTCGCGCTCTACCCTCGCCATCAAGGCTGATGCCGCGCGCCGCCTGTTCAACATCTCCTGCGCCGATCTGGCCTGGGGCATCATCGACAGCGGCGTCGACGCGTCGCATCCCGCGTTCCGCGTCCGTCACGAGGAGAACGGCGCAAAGGATGTTGCGTTCAAGGACCCGTTCGCGCAGCAGCCGAACGGCAAGTGGGCTAATCAGACGCGCATCGTGGCCACGTACGACTTCACGCAGATTGACCTCCTGCTCGATCCCGTCAGCGGCGACCAGCCCGATCGCATCAAGAAGCTGCTCGCCGACCCGAAAGTCGCGGACCAGGTGCGTGCCGAGCTCGATGAACTGAACAAAGCCCTCAGCCGCGGACGGACGATCGACTGGAAGCTCATCGCGCCGTTCCTGCGCATTCCACACGACGACACGTACGTCGCGCCGAAAAACGATCACGGCACGCACGTGGCCGGAATCGTCGCCGGAGACTGGCGTGCAAAAGAGCCGGGAAACAGCACGCCCGGCGATCTGATCGGCGTCTGTCCCGACCTGAAGCTCTACGACCTGCGCGTACTCGACGCGTCCGGGCGCGGCGATGAATTCGCGGTCATGGCCGCGTTGCAGTTCATTCGCTTCCTTAATTCCACGAACGATTACGTCTCAGTGCACGGCGTGAACCTCAGCCTCTCCATTCCGCATGACATCGCCAATTACGCCTGCGGTCGCACGCCCGTCTGCGACGAATGCGAGCGCGTGATCTCGTCCGGCGTCGTAGTCGTCGCTGCGGCCGGAAATCAGGGCTATCGCAAATACACGACCGAGGAAGGGACGACGACGGAGGCGTACAACAGCATCAGCATTACGGACCCGGGCAATGCGGATCTCATCATCACCGTCGGCGCCACGCACCGCTTCCGTCCGCACACGTACGGCGTAAGCTATTTCTCCAGCCGCGGTCCGACCGGCGACGGACGGATCAAGCCGGATCTCGTCGCACCCGGCGAGAAAATCACCGCACCGCTGCCCGGCGGTCTCTCCGGCGTAAAAGACGGCACGAGCATGGCCGCGCCGCACGTGAGCGGCGCCGCCGCGCTGCTGATGGCGCGGCACAATGAGCTGGTCGGCCGCCCTGCCCGCGTCAAGGAAGTCCTCAAGTCCACCGCCACGGACCTCGGCCGCGAGCGCTATTTCCAGGGCGCTGGCATGCTCGACGTCCTGCGCGCGCTGCAATCGGTGTAGGCGGGCACGGCCCGCGGCGTTAGTTGCCCAAGGCTCATTCGACGATGCGGTCTTTAGTTTCTGCCGCGCAGACTCCCAGGAGAGACCATGCCGATCAAATTCGAAGCACTCCGCGCGAAGTACGGCGATGCGCTCATGCTCCATTACGGCCCCGACGACGATCGCCAGCTCGTCCTCATCGACGGCGGCCCGGCCGGCGTCTGGAAGGACGCGCTGAAACCGCGTCTCGATCAGCTTCGCGACGAGCGCGGCCTCGATGCGAATGTGCCGCTCGAAATCGCCCTGCTGATGGTCAGCCATCTCGACGCCGATCACATCACCGGCATCCTCGAGCTGATGCGACCTCTCGCCGAAAATCCCAACGATCCCGCGCTCTACAACGTGAAAAAAGCGTGGGTGAATACGTTCGACGACCTGACCGGCGAGAAGCCCGCCGGCGGCGCATCCTTCGGCGCCGCCGACGCCGCCCTTCCCGCCTCTCCCCTCGGCCAAGCGCTCGCGAACACGAAGTCGGGCATCGAGCTGGCGAGCGTCGGCCAGGGCCGCGAGCTGCGCAACATGATCAACGCGCTCTTCCTGCAGAACAACCAGCCGTTCAATGACCTGGTGACAGTCGACAGCCCGCACAATCCCGCCGTCATCAAAGGATTGAAACTGACCGTCGTCGCCCCGTCGAAAACGAACATCGACGCACTGAAGGCCGATTGGGCAAAGAACGTCAAGCCGAAACTGAAGGAAGCGAAACACGCCGAAGTCGCCGATTACGTCGACCGCTCCGTCTACAACCTCTCCAGCATCGTCGTCCTGGCCGAAATCGACGGCAAACGCATCCTCCTCACCGGCGACGGCCGCGGCGACCACGCCTTAGCCGGCCTCAAAGAAAAAGGCCTCCTCGACGCCAACGGCAAAATCGAGGTCGACATCCTCAAACTCCCCCACCACGGCAGCGAGCGCGACGTAAAGATCGACTATTTCCAATCCATCCACGCCAAACACTACGTCATCTCCGCCAACGGCAAATTCGACAACCCCGACCTCCCAACGCTGAAAATGATCTCCGACGCCCGCAAAGGCGACGATGACTTCACCATCTGGCTAACGAATCCCACCAACGAATTCGAACTCCCCGATATCGGCAAAGGAGTCCAGGCCTTCTTCGACGCAGAGAAAGCGGCGGGACGGACGTATCGGGTGAATCAACGGAAGTCGCAGGATTTGTCGGTCGTGATCGAGCTGTAGCAGTGTCATTTTGGGGAAGAGGTAGGGAATTCTCGCCAGCAGGCACTCCCATAAGAGGAGCGCACGGTGAGCGAAGACAGGTTATTGGTTAACGGCGTTGACGGCGGAAGCGGTGAATACCTCGAGCCGCCGCGCGCGATGGCAGAATTCGTGAACCATATTGAGGCGCAGCCGGACGCCAATCTCGCCCGGAGTGTGCAGGCCGAAGGTGGCACGTACGGTCTTCCTCCCGACGTCGATCCTCTCGACCTCGGCGCCACCGGCTGGGCGCTCGTGACGCACGCGAACGAGCCCGAGATCCTCGCCGCACTCGAGCCGCTCGTCGCCCATCGCAAGACGCGCAGTCCGCTCGTGCGCTGCCTCACGTACAGCGGCCAGCGCTCATCGCGCTGGCTCGCGGAACAGGGCATCGGCGTCAGCGACATCCTGCCTTCGATCGTGCCCTACTACCTCCTCATCGCCGGCAGCTCGTCGCGCATCCCCTTCCGATTCGTGCACGAGCTCGGGGTCGACTACGCGGTCGGACGCCTGGAGCTCGACAGCGTGGAGGACTATCGCCTGTACGCGCAGCAGCTCATCGCACACGAGTCGCGCGCACCGCGCAACGGGCGCAAGGTCGAGGTCTTCGGCCCCCGTCACGATTCCGCGACGAATCTCAGCGCGGACCGGCTTCTCACGCCGCTCGCCCAGGAGTTCGCGACTTCAAAGCACATCGGCGACTCGGCGACGAAAGCGACTCTCCGCGGGATCCTCGGCGACCGTCCCGATGTTCTCTTCACCGCGAGCCACGGCGTGGGCTTCCCGCCCGACGATCCGCGGCAGAAAGACGCCCAGGGTGCGCTCCTCTGCCAGGACTGGCCGGGTCCCGGCGCGATCTCCAGCGACCATTACTTCGCCGCGAGCGATGTACCGGACGGCGCACGCCTCGACGGAATGATCGCGTTTCACTTCGCCTGTTTCGGCGGCGGCACACCGGACAAGGATCGCTTCTTCAAGCGAACGGACGCACCGCCGAAGACGCTGACCAAGACTCCGTTCATCGCGGCGCTGCCGAAACAATTGCTGCGCAATGGCGCGATCGCGGTGACGTCGCACGTCGACCGCGCGTGGGGCTATTCGATCGCGTCAGCGACGGCGACCGCGACAGAGATCGCGCCGTTCCGCAATTTCCTGACGCGCGTGCTCGCGGGCGAGCCGGTCGGCCACGCGATGCGTGACTTCGGCGATCGTTTTGCCAAGTACTCGGTGCTCCTGACGGCGGAAATGGAACGCGCGGAGTCGGAGGAAGTGCCCGCGCAGGAGCTCATCGAGCTGTGGACCCAGCGGAACGATGCCGAGGCATATATGGTGATCGGGGATCCGGCGGCGCATTTATGACCGAGTACATCGATTTCGACCTGCAATTGTCGAAGTACGACGACCAGCGTTTCACCGCCGTCGTGAACCGCGTCGTACCGGGGACGAAGAGTCCCACGCGCAATGAGATCACGACGCCGATTCACTTCGACTTCGTGGCGCTGAACGAGGCGAAAGGCGATCCGGCCGACTACGGGCGCCTGCTCACCGAGCAGCTCTTCGCGTCGGGCGAGCTGCGCGCGGAGCTCGACCGGGCGCGCGGGGCCGCGGCGGCGGAGGCGCATCGCGCCGTCCGCTTTCGCGTCTCGATCTCCAACACCGCGCCGCAACTGCACGCGCTGCGATGGGAAACGCTGCGCGATCCCGACGATCCGAAGGCCTCGCTGCTGACGAACGAGAACATGGTGTTCTCACGCCACGTCTACACCGCGCGCGGCAAGCCCGTGCGCGATGAGCCGCCGGTGGAGCTGAAGGCGCTCGTGGCGATCGCGTCGCCGAGCGATCTCGAATCCGTGAAGAAGGCCGGCCAGCTCCTACTCGCCCCCATTGACTATGAAAGGGAGAAAGAGGCGGCGGAAGCGCGGCTCGCGGGATTCGACGTGAAGACATACCTCGCGGGCCGCGGCGAGGCGACGATCGACAACATCTTCGACGCGTTGCGCGACGGCGACTACGACGTGCTGTATCTGGTTTGCCATGGCGCGTCGAGCGAGAAGCCACGGCTCGTGCTGGAGAACGAGACCGGGAATCGCGAGCTCATCGACGCGGCGAGCGTCGTCGGGCGCATGAACGATCTGCCGAATCCGCCGCCGCTGGTGGTGCTGGCGTCGTGCCGCAGCGGCGGCGTCGCCTATGCGTCCAGCGGCGAGGCCGTTTCCCGCCTCGGCCCTCTTCTGGCGGTCGAGTGCGGGATTCCGGTGGTGCTGGCGATGCAGGGCGACGTCACGATCGACAGCGCGTCGGACTTTCTCACCACGTTTTTCAAGGAGCTGCGCAAAGACGGCGACATCGATCACGCTGTGACGGTGGCGCGCGGCGCGATTCGCGATCGGGCGGACGCATGGATGCCGGTCCTTTACATGCGCCTCTCGGACGGACGGCTCTGGTCCACGGAACGTCGTGATACCGCGCGCCGCTCCTTCGACAGGTGGGACTCGCTGCTTGCCGACATGAGCCGCGGCCGCTGCACGCCGATCATCGGCTTCGGCGTATACGAGGAGATGTTCGGCGACGCCTCGACGCTGGCGCGGCGGTGGGGCGAGACGTATCGCTACCCGTTCGACACGTACGACCAGTTGCCGGAGATCGCGCAGTTCCTGGCGATCAACCAGAACGCACGGTTTCCGCGGCAGCAGCTGGTGGAGCATTTCCGCCGGGAGGTTCTGCGGCGGCACGGCGCCGCGATTCCGGCCGAGGAGCGCGACAAGCTGTCGACGGATGCCCTGATCGTGAAGGCGTGGCAGGCAGTCACGGGGCCGGGCGATCCGCACCGTATCCTCGCCAATCTCCCCTGCTCGCTCTACGTGACCGCGAACGCATCGACGGTGCTCGAGAGCGCTCTGAAGGACACGCTCGGATTCGAGCCTTACTCGGGGATCTGCCGCTGGAATGCGAAGATCAGGAACACCGATCCGATGCCGATCGACCTCGACTTCGCCAAGCCGCTGGTCTATCACCTGTTCGGCCGATTGGACGAAGAACTATCGATCGTCGTCAGCGAAGACAACTACTTCGACTATCTCTATGCAACGGGCGGGAACGGAAACGAACCGAGCCCGATGGTGCGCGGAGCGCCCAACAACTCCTCGGTCATGCTCCTCGGCTTTCGCATCACCGACTGGACGCTGCGCGTGCTGTTCCGCACCATGATGAAAACGCGCAATACGGACGCCGATGAGGACTTCACGAACATCGCGGTGCAGGTCGATCCCAACCAGCCGGGCGTGAGCGACGCGGACCGCGTGTACGCGTACCTCGACGAGTACTTCGGCAAGCAGCACATGACGATCATCCGAGGCACGGTCGCGGACTTCACGGCCGAGCTCACGGACCGATGGAAGCACGCCTTCGGTGATGACCTCACGAAGAAGCGCGTGCAGGTGAAACCGACATGAACCTGCTCCCGATCAAACCCGGGGCCATCAATCCCTACGTCGGTCCGCGCTCGTTCAAGCGGGGCGAGACGCTGTATGGCCGCGGCGTCGAAGCGGCGCGTCTCTTTCACCTCCTCCTCGCCGATCGCCTCGTTCTCTTCTACTCGCCGTCCGGCGCGGGAAAGACGTCGCTGTTGCAGGCGCAGCTCGCGCAACGCCTGGACCGCGAAGGCTTCGACGTCATCTACGACATCCGCGTCGGCCGCAAACCGGCCGGCACTCCGAGCATCCCGGTGAACCGCTACCTCCTCGGCGCCGTCCTCTCGATCGAGGAAGCGCTGGAGAAAGGACAGCAGCTGCCGCTCGACGACCTGGCGGCGATGCCGTTTGCCGACTACGTCAAGCGCGTTCGCGAGCTTCGCAAGGGACACAAGCGTCTGGCACTGCTCTTCGATCAGTTCGAGGAGATCTTCGTCGATCCCACCGACGACGACGCGAAGCAGGAGTTCTTTCGCGTGATCGGGGAGTTGTTCGAGGACACAACGCTCCATGCCGTCTTCGCGATGCGCGAGGACTGGATCGCGAGGATCGACGACTACGAGGATCTCATCCCGTCGCGGCTCAAAGCGCGGCTGCGCCTCTCGCTCCTGACCGAGAAGCAGGCAGTCGAGGCCATCCGCGCGCCGGCACTGGAGCAGGGCGTCAACTTCAAAGTCGCGGAACAGCTCGCCCACGATCTGGCGCGCACGACCGTGATGACCTCCGACGGCGCGACGCGCGAGGCGTATTCGTTCGTCGAGCCGGTGCAGCTGCAGGTCGTCTGCCTGACGTTGTGGGACAAGCCGCGCGACGACCCGAAGGTGATCGACAACCTTGAAGGCGTCTCGGTCGACAACGCGCTCGCGGACTATTACCGCCGTTGTATCCACCACGTCGTGGTCGAGAAAAAGCTCGCTGACGAGCGGACGGTGCGCGAATGGTTCTCCAGCCTCATCACCGCACGCGGGATCCGGACCCAGATCCTGCTCGACGAGGACTCGATCAACAGATTGTCGAACGCCGCGATCAAAGTGCTCGTGGACAAGCATCTCGTGCGTGCCGAACAGCGGGGTGGTCGGACGTGGTTCGAGCTCTCGCATGACCGTCTGGTGAACCCGATCCGATCGTCGAACGCCGACTGGAATGTCGAGAATCTGTCGTTCGTGCAGCGGCGCGCCGCGGAATGGGAGAACGCCGGCCGGCCGTCGTATCTGCTGCTGCGCGGATCGCAGCTCTACGAAGCGAGGAAATGGGCGGAGGTGCCGGAGAACAATGCGTCGCTCAAGACATACGAGGCGCTCTTCATCGAGACGAGCAGGACCGCGCAGCCGCCGCTCGAAGAGAAGGCCGTGCTGTGGGAAATGAAAGGCCGGCCGCCGGAGATGCTTCTGCGCGGCCCGGCCCTGAAGGAAGCCGAGCGCATGGCGCGCGCGAAGGGCCTATATCAGCTCAGCGGCGAATTGCGCACGTTTTTGGGGGAAAGCCGCGACGCACGCAGGACGCGCTACGGACAGATTCTGGCGGTGGTCATCGGCACCGCCGTCATCGCGTACACATTGGCCGTCGATTTCAACTTCCGCGCGGGAAAAGACGATCTCATCAAGAACACCGCACGCATCACGCAGCAATACATCGATACCGGCCAGACGGTCGGTCCGCAAACGCTGAATTCCGCCATCGACGCTGATGAAAGGATCGACCAGATCGTCAAAGAATTACAGCTGCCGCCACGCAGCAGGCATGTGTCGATCCTCTATTACGCGAAGCCGGGAGACGACCCCAAATTGCGCAAGGCTTTGAGTGATCTTGGATTCGAGATCACGGACGTGCGGCCCCAGGTGGACGAGCCGACCAACTGCATCTGGTACAGCGCGGGTGTCGCCGAGAGTGACGTGAAGCTCGCGGCCTACGCCATCCTCCGTGCCGGCGGCGAGCTGCAGGCGGTGCAGAAAAGGAACGACTCGAAGAACCGCATCATCGTCGGCTTCAGCGCTCTCATCGCCAGCGAAGAGCCGCTGACGGCTAAGGAGATCGACGATCACAGTCTCGCGGATCTGCAGCGTCCCCTGGCGAAACAGATAGGAGACATCACCGACGGGAGGGTCACGAACGTGGATGCGACCAAGCGAACGGGGACGATCGACCAGAAGGGAGCGACGATTGCGTTCCGCATTCTCCCGGGCACGGACGCTGTCGCCGCCGGCGACCACGTGCGTTTCGTCGTGATTCAAAACGCGCATGGCGAAAAATACGCCGTACACGTCAGGCGGATCGCCGAGGTCCCGCAGTCATGAGCCGCCAGCAATTCGGACTTTGGGGGATTGAGCTCGACGAGAAAGCGTTCGCCGAGGCGCTGGCCGGTGCGGCGCTGGTCGAAGTGCGGAAGGATGTGGCCGTCCTTGCGTTCGTGTGAATTCCGCCGCTCATATCCACGGATGTCGCCCGGACGAAGTGGCAGAAGGCCGGACGATTGATGAATCGCAATCAACTCTCCACCAACCCCCTCAACTGCCTGCTCGCCACCGTCAGCATTGCCAGGTCGACCGTCTGCGCGGCTTTGAGGTCGGTCATTAACTGGTCGATGCGTTCGACTTCGCGGGGGCGCGTTGCCAGCCATTGGTCGACGGGGTCTTTGGCGCCGTCGCTTTCGGTGAGGACTTTCGAGGCCAGCGTGCTTTGGTAGTTGAAGAGGTCGTCGACTACGGCGGCCAGGGCCGCTTTTTGCCAGGGGGTTTCGGCGGGGATGGCGGCGCCAGCGGTGCGGAGGCGGTCGAGGCCGAAGCGGGCGCCGACGCTGAAGTAGACCTTGGCCACGTCCTCGACCGGACGGCCGGTGCGCGAGAGGCGGACGATGTCCAGTGCCGCACCCATCACGCCGAGGCTGGCGATGCGGCGGGCCACCGGTTCGGGGACGCCGTCCATTTCCAGCTCGCCCTGCCGCGCGCGTAACGCGCCGAGGAGTGCGGCGGGAAGGATGTCGTTGAGTTTTTCGGAGATGGCGGCGATCGCGGGGCGGAACTCGCCGACGTAGCGGGCAGTATCGAGCGACTGGTAATCGCTGCTGAGCAGCCAGTGCATGGCGCGTTCGAGGAGGCGTCCCACTTCGATCAGCATCTCGATCTGCACACGGGCGGGAAGGACGTTGTCCTGCGACTCGATCTCGGTCCACAGCGAGCGCAGGTCGAACGACTCGCGGATGATCGTGAACGCGCGCGCCACGTCCGCGGTCGGTTTCCCCGTCTCTTCCGTCATCTGCCAGACGTACGTCGGGCGGATGCGGTTGATGATGTTGTTCGTGACGTAGGTGCCGATGATCTCGCGGCGCAGGCGGTGGCGTTCGATCGTGCCGCGATACTGCTCGCGCAGCGGTTTCGGGAAGTAGAGGACGAGGTCTTCGACGAGGAGCGGATCGTCGGGAAGGTCGCTGGCCAGCAGGTCGGCGTAGAGCACGATCTTGCTGTAGGCGAGGAGGATGGCCAGCTCGGGACGGGTCAGTCCGATGTGCGCGGTGTGGCGCTGCGCGATCGTCTCGTCGTCGGGCAGGCCTTCGAGCGCGCGATCGAGCCGGCCGGCGCGTTCCAGGGCGCGCATGAAACGGGCCTGCTCGTCGAGCACTGACTCGCCGAGGGCTTGCGTGAGCGAGATGGCCTGCGTCTGCTCGTAGTTGTCGCAGAGCACGAGTTGGCCGACTTCGTCGGTCATCGACGCCAGGAGCGTATTGCGCTCATCGAGTCCGGCGAGCTCGCCGCGTTCGATGGCGTCGTAGAGCAGGACCTTGATGTTGACTTCGTGGTCCGAGGTATCGACGCCGGCGGAGTTGTCGATCGCGTCGGTGTTGATGTGGCCGCCGCCCATCGCGTACTCGATGCGGGCCTGTTGCGTGAAGCCGAGGTTCGCGCCCTCCCCCACCACGCGCACGCGCAGTTCGGGCGCGTCGACGCGCAGCGCGTCGTTGGCGCGGTCGCGGGCCGCGGCGTGATCTTCGTCGCTCGACTTCACGTACGTTCCGATGCCGCCGAGCCAGAGCAGGTCGGCGCGCGCGCGAAGGATCGCTTTCATCAGTTCTGCAGGCGCCAGCGTCTTCTTTTCGAGATCGAGAACGCGTACGACTTCGTCCGACACCGTCACCGTCTTCGCGCTGCGCTCCAGAACCGCGCCGCCCTTCGACAGCAGGTCGGTGTTGTAGCCGTTCCAGTTCAGACGCTGATCGAACATCCGCTGCCGCTCGGCGAGGCTGACGACGGGATCAGGATCGGGATCGAGAAAGATGTGCGAGTGGTTGAAGGCCGCGATGAGTTTCGTGTGCGGCGAGAGGAGCATGGCGTTGCCGAAGACGTCGCCGGACATGTCGCCGACGCCGACGCAGGTGAAGTCCTCGCGCTGGATGTTCGTGCCGAGCTCGCGGAAATGGCGCTTGACCGCTTCCCAGCCGCCGCGCGCGGTGATGCCCATGGCCTTGTGGTCGTAGCCGGCGCTGCCACCCGAGGCGAACGCATCGCCGAGCCAGAAACCGTATTCGGCGGAGATGGCGTTGGCGATGTCGGAGAACGTTGCGGTGCCCTTGTCGGCGGCGACGACGAGATACGGATCGTCGGCGTCGCGGCGCACCACGTCGCGCGGCGGGATCACGTCGGCGCCGCGCAGGTTGTCGGTGATGTCGAGCATGCCGCGAAGGAGCGTCTGGTACGCCGCGACTCCCTCTTTCTGAAACGTCGCACGATCGGCGGACGGATTCTTGACCACGAAGCCGCCCTTCGAACCCATCGGCACGATGACGACGTTCTTGACGTTCTGCGCCTTCATCAGCCCGAGGATTTCGGTGCGGAAATCTTCGCGGCGGTCGGACCAGCGGATGCCGCCGCGCGCGACTTTGCCGGCGCGCAGATGGATGCCTTCCATCGACGGCGAGTAAACGGAGATCTCGAACATCGGCCGCGGCAGCGGCAGCTCGCGAATCGATTGCGAGTCGAGCTTGAATGAGAGGTACGGCTTGCGATTGCCGCTCGCGTCGCGCTGGTAGTAGTTCGTGCGCAGCGTCGCTTCGATGAGCGTGAGGTAGAGACGGAGGATGCGATCCTCGTCCGGATTCTTGATGCGGTCGAGCGCGTCCTCGATCTGCGCGCGGATTCCGCCGGCGGCGAGGTGGCGTCCTGTGACGGTTTCCGAGGCCATACTCGCGCCGCGCAACGTGGCGGAGCCGAGCGAAGGATCGAAGTGCGTTTCGAAGAGCTGGATCAGCAGTCGCGCGACGTCCGAATGCGCCGATAACGTCTGCTGCACCAGCTGCTCGCTGACGTTCACGCCGATCTGGCGGATGTACTTGTTGTACGCGCGCAGAACGACCACCTCGTGCCACTCCAGCTCCGCGGTGATGACCAGGCGATTGAAGCCGTCGTTCTCCGCTTCGCGATTCCAGACGCGGACGAAGGTCTCCTGAAACTTCTGCTTGATCGGCGAGAGGTCGTCCTGCATCCCCTCGGCATCGAGACTGAAGTCGCGGATGCGCACGACGGAACCGCCCAGCGGATGCACTTCGTACGGCTCCTCGGCCAGAACCTTCAGCCCCATGTTCTCGAGCCGCGGCATGATCTCCGACAGCGGCACCGGCGGACCGGTGTGAATGATCTTGCAGTGGAACTGCCGCTCGTCGGTCTTGTGGCGGTAGAGATCGACGACGAGCCGGCCGTCCGCGAGCACGTCTTCGATGTGCTGGATGTCGTACAGCGCCGCCTCGGCGGTGAAGCGTTCACTGTACGCCGCGGAAAATGCGCGCTTGTAACGGCGCTGCAGTTCGATGCCTTCTTCCTCGCCGAAGCGATGGCAAAGCGTGTCGAGCAGGCGATCGCCCCACGTGCGCGCGGCGTCGGAGAGCATCGCTTCGATGCGCTTCTCATCGATCTCGGGGATCGCACCCGCCGTCGTTTTGATGATGAAGAGAATGCGGGCGAGCGGCGCGTCGGTGACGTGTTCGTAGACGGAGGTGTCGCGTCCGTTGAGCTGCTCTTCGAGAATCTGTTTTGCCTTCTCGCGGAACTCGACGGTGTTCTGGTCGCGCGGGACAAAGACGTAGCAGGAAACGAATCGCTCGAAGACGTCCTTGCGCGTGAAGAGCGCGACGCGATGGCGCTCCTGGAGAAGCAGAATGCCGCGCGCGATGTCGAAAAGCTGCGCGTCGGTGATCTGGAAAAATTCGTCGCGCGGAAAGGTCTCGAGGATGTCGACCAGCGCCTTGCCGTTGTGGCTGTGCGGATCGAGCCCCGCGCCTTCGATGACGCGCTTCGCTTTGAGGCGCAGCATCGGGATCTCGCGCACGCTGCGGCTGTACGCGGCGGAGGTGAAGAGCCCGAGGAAGCGATCCTCGCCGATCAGATTGCCGTTGTCGTCGTAGCGCTTGATGCCGAGGCGGTCGAGCGGCACGTTGCGATGCACGGTGCTGCGGGTGTTCGCTTTCGTGATGATGAGGAGATCTTTGGTCCGAGCGTACTCGCTGAACTCAGGGGTGAGCGGCTTCGCTGCGCGCGTGGCCGACTCCTGGCGAAAATTGCGCAGGATGCCGAGGCCGCTCTCGATCACGGGCGGCAGGTAGTCTTTGTCGCCGCGCGTTTCGAATCCGTAGCGCCGGAATCCGAGCAGGATGAAGTTCCCCTTGTCGAGCCACTCCAGAAATGCGCGCGCCTCGGCCACTTCCTCCTGCGGCATCGGCAGTTTGGCGTGCTCGAGATCGGCGACGTCGGCGCGAAGCTGCGCGCGCATGGCCTGCCAGTCGGTGACGGCGGCGCGGACGTCGTGCAGCACGCCTTCGAGCGATGCGCGCATCGCCTCGAGCTCCGCCGAGTCCGTCTCCTGATCGATCTCGATGTGCATGTACGACTCGACGATGGCGTCGATCTTCGCTTCCTGCGTGGCGGTGAGCTCGGCGCGCTTCGAACCGGCATCGCGACGAACGCGCACGACCGGATGCAGCAACAGATGGATGTTGCGTCCAAGCCTGGTGACCTCGGCGCTGACCGAGTCGACGAGAAACGGCATGTCGTCGTTCACGATCTCGATGACCGTGTGCTCGAGACCCCAGCCATTCGCGTCGACGGTGGGATTGAAGAGCCGGACTTTCGGCTCACCGACCTTGCGGATCTCGCCGAACTGCCAGAGCGAAAGCGCGCCGCCGAGGAGGGTTTCGAAGGAGGTGTAAATGATGTCGTCGGGAGCGACGAGCGCGAAGTAGCGTCTGACGAATGCGGCGGCGCTGTCCGCCTCGGCATCGCCGACTCGTTTTTGTGCTTCGGTAGCAAGCCGCTCGACGAGATCGGTCTTGCGCTGCTCAGGGGTAATGGTCATGAATCGCGGCTCCTGCAACTGCGGGCGCGGATCATATCGCGGAGGGCGACCGGGTTAAGCTAGGCCACATGAAGAACGTCGCGATCCTTCTGAATGAGCTGAAGGAGGCGGGAGTGATCGCGGACTACGCGATCTTCGGCGCCATCGCGCAGATGCGCTACACGGAGCCGGTTGCGACGCTTGATGCCGACGTGCTGGTCATCCTCCCCGAACCGTCGCGCATTGATTCGCTGAGCGGCATCTACAAGTTCTGCGAATCCCGTGGCTACACACCTCACGGCGAAGCGATCCTCGTCGGCCGCTGGCCTGTGCAATTCATCCCGGCGTTCAGCGCGCTTACGTCCGAGGCCGTCTCGGAGGGTGAGGCAGGCGAGATCGAAGGGGTCACCGTCCGTGTCGTCAGCGCCGTCTATCTCGCGGTAATCGCACTCAGTGTCGGCCGGGCGAAAGATCACCTGCGAATCGTGTCGCTGCTCGAATCAGGCGCCGTAACGCGCGATTCGATCCAAGCCCTCGCCGATCGTCACGGCCTCGCCGATCGCTGGACGTCCTTCCGACGGAGATACCTCGATGACTGACGTACACGAATTGCTGCAGCGTCAGACTGAGTGGCAGAAGTCGCGGGCAAACCTCTCGTGGTCGGAGAAGCTGCTGCTTGCGGAGGTACTACGCGACGCAGCGGTTGCGATGCGGCCGAGGAGTGCGTCGCAGTCGCTAACTAATCCGGCGCCAATCGGAACCACTCTGTGACCGCGGCGCACTGCCATCCTTCCGTCCGCGATGGTAGTCTGCGTGCGGGCCGGGGTTTTGCAGATTGCAGGTTGCGCAACCTCACCACACTAAGCAGGGAGAACGAATGCTCATGACAGCAGCGAGGGAAGAGAACGTGCCGACGTCGTCGATCGTGATGAAGGCCATCGACGCGAAGACATTCACGGAATTGCAGGCATTCGTCAAAGATTTGGAGAGCCGCCCGACCGAACGGTTGCTGCGCGATCTCCCGGAGCTCGTGAAACTTTCCGACGCGAAGGCCGAGATCATCACCTACGTCATCGCCACGAAGTACCGCCACGCCTCATCGGATGAGCGTAAGACGATTCGCGAGAGCGTGCAGGCGACGTCCGACCGTCTGCCGCATGGGCAGGAGCGGTCGCGCGTGGGCGACATCCTGGAAAGAATTCGCGGCCTGGCGGTTTAGAACAGCGCCGGCTCCTGATACGTCCCGAACACATCGCGCAACGCGTCGCTGATCTGGCCGACGCTGGCGTACGTCTTCACCGCGTCGATCAGGTACGGCATCGTGTTCTCGTTCGGATCGGCGGCGGCGTTGCGGAGCGCCTGAAGTGACGCTTCCACCTTCGCGGAATCGCGCGTGGCGCGGATCTGATTCAGCCGTGTGATCTGCTCCCCGGCAACCGACTCGTCGATGTAGAGAATCTCGTACGGATCCTCGGTTTCCATCTTGTAGCCGTTGACGCCGACCACGATCTTTTCGCCGGAGTCGACGGCGCGCTGGAACTGATACGACGCATCCCAGATCTCGCGCTGCGGAAAGCCGGCTTCGATCGCTTCGACCATGCCGCCGAAGGCGTCGATCTTCTCGATGTAGTCGAAGCAGCCCGTCTCCATCTTGTTGGTCAGCTCCTCGATGAAGAACGAGCCGCCGAACGGATCGACCGTGTTGATGACGCCCGACTCGTGGGCGATGATCTGCTGCGTGCGCAGCGCGATGCGCGCCGCGGCCTCGGTCGGGAGCGCCAGCGTCTCATCGAGCGAATTCGTGTGCAGCGACTGCGTGCCGCCGAACACCGCCGCCAGCGCCTGGATGGTGACGCGCACGATGTTGTTGTACGGCTGTTGCGCCGTCAGCGAACAGCCGGCGGTCTGCGTGTGGAAGCGGAGCTGCCACGAGCGCGGATCCTTGGCGCCGTAGCGGTCGCGCATCACCTTGGCCCACACGCGGCGCGCCGCGCGGAACTTGGCCACTTCCTCGAACAGATCGTTGTGCGAGTTGAAGAAGAAGGAAAGCCGAGGAGCGAATTCGTCGACGTCGAGACCGGCGCGGACGCCGTACTCCACGTACTCCATCCCGTCGCGCAGCGTGAAGGCCAGCTCCTGCAACGCCGTCGATCCCGCCTCGCGGATGTGATAGCCGCTGATCGAGATCGGGTTGTATTTCGGAACGTTCTCCGCGCAGAACTTGAACGTATCGGTGATCAGCCGCATCGAGGGACGCGGCGGGAAGATGTACTCCTTCTGCGCGATGTACTCCTTGAGGATGTCGTTCTGCAGCGTGCCGGAAATCTTCTTCCAGTCCGCCCCCTGCTTCTCCGCGACGACGAGGTACATGGCCAGCGCGATGGGGCCGGTGGAGTTGATGGTCATCGAGACTGTGATGTCCTCGAGGTTGATCCCCTCGAAGAGCGTCTCCATATCGGCCAGCGTGTCGACGGCCACGCCGCACTTGCCGACTTCGCCGGCGCTGAAGTGATGATCGGAGTCGTAGCCGTAAAGCGTCGGCAGATGGAACGCGGTGGAAAGACCGGTCTGGCCGTGCGCGAGCATGTACTTGAAACGCTCGTTGGTCTGCGTGGCGCTGCCGAAGCCGGCGAACTGGCGCATCGTCCAGAGCCTGCCGCGATACCCGCCGGGATGGATGCCGCGCGTGTAGGGGAACTCACCGGGAAACGCGATGTCGCGCTCGAAATCGAGCGAGGCCACGTGGTCGGGCGTCGCCAGCGGATTCACTTCCATGCCGCTGACGGTGGTGAAGTCCTTCTTCCAGGCTGGCTTCTTCGAGGCGCTCTGCTGCCATCGGGCCGCGTCTTTCCGCACCACGTCGAGCGCGGCGTCGGAAAAGAGCGGGAGCTGTTCGGCCTGATCGTGCGGAATCGGCGGCGGAGCGGAAGCTGGAGAGATGTCGAGTCGAGTCATAGCGGCGGTCACTGTAACGGATCACCGCTGAACCACAAAGAGACAAAGGACAAGATCTCTCTTCCCCTTGCGAGCGACGCCGTTCCCTTTGCAAGCGACCCCTGTTCCCCTTGCAAACGACGCCGTTTCCCTTGCAAGCGACCCCCGTTCCCCTTGCAAGCGACGCCGTTTCCCTCGCAAGCGACCCCCGTTCCCCTTGCAAGCGACCCTCGTTCCCTTTGCAAACGACGCCGTTCCCCTTGCAAGCGACCCCCGTTCCCTTTGCAAGCGAGGCCGTTGCCCTTGCAAACGATCCCCGTTCCCTTTGCAAGCGACTTCGTTCCCTTTGCAAGCGACTTCGTTCCCTTTGCAAGCGACCCCGTTCCCCTTGCGAGAGGCCGCGAACCTCTTCGAATAGGGTCGACGACCACAAATCAGGACACTGACAGGGCACAAAGAAATCCGTTTTTTCTTTGTTGTGAAACGCCTGGCGAACCTCTGTACGATGCGGCGAAGCGCATGCGGACATCGGTAGCAGCAAAGCTTCGTACGGTCTTTGGTCTGAGCCTCTTCATCCTCGTCGTGATCGGCGGGATCGCCTTTTATGACACGCAGCACCTCGTGGCCGTGACCACCGCGCGGTCGCAGGCGCGGCAGTTCCTGGTCGATCTGGAACAGCTCGTCGCCAACCTGCGCGGCGCGGAAAACGAACAGCGCGGCTACCTGCTCACGGGCGAGCCGGCGTTCCGCGCGGCCTATCAGAAGTCGACGGCGACGTTCGGCCCGGCCATCGCCGATCTGAAGCGTCGCGATCCGGCATTGAGCGGAAGGCTGAACGCGCTCGAACCGCTGGTCGCCGCCGTGATCGCGGAGTTGAATCACGGCATCGAAGTGCGCGACAAGAGCGGCGTCAATGCCGCCATCGCCGACATCCGCGAACACAGCAGCGACAACGCAATGGCCTCGATCCGCACGGCGGTGACGTCGATCGAGGCGCAGGAAACGCAGGTGCTGAAGTCGCGCGCCGACGAAGCAACCGCCACGGCCAGGCGCACGTTCATGACCATCGGCTTCGGCACCCTCTTCGCCCTCATCGCCCTCTCCGTCGCCTCGGTGGTGATGTCGCGCGGCATCACGCGGCCGGTGCAGAAGCTCGTCGCGGGCACGGAACGCATCGCCGCCGGCGAGCTGTCCAGCCGCATCGTGGCCGAGAGTCAGGACGAGATCGGCGAGCTGGCGGGATCGTTCAACCGCATGGCGGAGTCGCTGGAAGTGCGCACGCGCGCGCTCAACGAAAGCGGCGGCGCGATCACCGGCGGCATCCGCGTGATGACGAATGGCAGCGACATGCTGCTGATCCGCTCGACGGAACAGTCGCAACTCGCCGAGCGCTCCGCGCAGTCGCTGGTGAGCGTGCGCGACATCACCGAGCAGGTGGTGCGCACGGCGGAGGCAGTCACGGCGCGCACCGAGGACTCCGCGGCGCGCGCGACGGAACTGCGCGCGTCGAGCGATCAGGTGCGCACGACGATGACGCAGCTCTTCGAGTCGGCTGCAAAAACATCGTCATCGACGACCGAAATGTCGGCCGCCTCGGCACAGATGTCGGCGATGACCTCGGCACTAGCCGCCGCAGGCGACGACGTGCTGGCCTTCATCTCGGAGATGGAAGCGACGTCCGGCGAACTTGGATCGCTCGCCATCAGCACCGCCGACCTCTCGCGCCGCGCACGCGAAGAAGCGGTGGCCGGTCGCGCTGCCGTCGACGAGACCGTGGCCGGCATCGAGCACTCGCGCGAGCTGACCGACCGCGCCTCCGACGTGCTGGCCGATCTCACCGCGCGCGTCGGCCAGATCCGGCAGATTCTCGAAGTGGTCGGCCACGTCACGCAGCGAACGAATCTGCTGGCGCTGAACGCGGCCATCATCGCCGCGCACGCCGGCGAGCATGGCCGCGGATTCAATGTCGTGGCCGAGGAGATGCGCGAACTGGCCGAGCAGACGCGGAAATCGACCAACGAGATCAGCGTCATCGTCAATGGTGTTCGCACCGCATCGCAGGCGGCGGTGGCGGCGATGCAGGACGGCGTCGACCGCGTTCGCGGCACCGTCGAACTGGCCCGCAACGCCAGCGACACCCTCGGGCGCATCGTCGAAACGTCGACGTCGTCGTTCTCGATGTCGGAGCGGATTTCCGCGTCGCTCGAACAGCAGGCCGCGGCCACGCGAAGCCTGCACCGCACCGCGTCGAGAATGAGCGATCACATCAGCGAAAACCGGCGTTCGATCGAGGAGCAGGCCCGCGCCGCGACGCTGCTGGCGCAGGAAGCGGAGGCCGTGCACAACATCGCCGCACAGGTGCGCTCCGCCAGCGATCATCAGTCCACCGCCGCGCGCGGAATCGCCGAGGCGATGGAACAGATCAACCTCGACGCGACCACGATCCGCGACATCGTTCGGAAGCAGTTGGGACAACTCGAAGAGGTCTCCGGCGCATCGAGCTCGATGCGCGACATCGCACAGAAGAACAATGCCCTTGCCGAGGAGCTGACCGCGACGGTGCGGACGCTGGCGCAGAGCGGGGAGAAATTCGAGCAGGTTGTTCGGATGGGGACGCAGTAGGTTTTGTCGTAGCGCCAGCGGCCCGCTGGCTGGACCGCCGCCGGCTCGGCGGCACGTCGACGCGCCAGCGAGCCGCTGGCGGTCCAGCCGCCGAGCCGGCGGCGCTACGACTTACTTCGGATAGTACCCACTGGTCGCCCGCACGCTCACGCGCCGTCCCGGCACTTCGACGCTGATCCGCCGCAACTCGCGGCGCGATTTGTCGGCGGGCGACACGTACGTGAGCAGGTACTCGCCGCGGGTGTCGTCGCGGATCTGCGCGAAGATGCGCGGCAGGTCGACCTTCCGTGCAAATCCGAAGTAGGCGCCCCCGGTTGCGTCGGCGATCCTGTTGAGCGTGTGCTCGTCGAGCGACACACCGTACGCTGAAAAAATCTGCACGACATACAACGGCACGCCGATCTCGCGCGCGTACTGCAGCACACCCTCGGGCCTGGCGATGCCGCCATTGTTGAAGCAATCGGTGAAGACGACCAGCGCACGTTTGCCGGCGACGCCGCGAAATTGCTGCAGCGAAAAAAGAAGGGCATCCCAGATGGCGGTGCCGCCGCCCGCATGGACGTCATCGATCGATGCGATGACCCGGCCATGGTCGCTGGTCAGTGGCAGGAGCAACTGCGGCTGCTCATTGAATGTGACGACGAACGTTTGATCGGCAGGGCCGAGCGATCGCTTGACGAACTCGTTCGCATAATCGACGACGTCCGCCATGGACGACAGCATGCTGGCCGAGGTGTCCAGCGCCAGGCCGATGGAGATCGGATCGGCGCTGCCGCTTTGCACTTTCGCGTCGACGATGCGGCCATCCTCTTTCACGACGAAGTCGGATGACTTGAGACCTTCGACGTATCGGCCGTGTTCCTGCACGATCGCGTAAACCTGCACGGCATCGACGCCGACCTGCTCGACACTGCCCCCCGCGTTCAACAACTTCGCATCCTCGGCACTCGCGCCCGAGTCGTCCCGCGCGACGGCACGGATGAAACCGGGCGCCGACGGCGATGGCAGCGTGAGCTCGTACCGGAACGGAGGCGCGGTGAGCGTGGCCAGCTTCGAATCGTTCCAGTAGAGATCGACGCCGGCGAGGTGCTTCCCTTCCGGAACGCGAGGCGTCACTTCGATGAGAGTGCGCGAGACGACGCGGTCCTCGCGCGGCGCGGTGATGCTGATGCCGAGGGAAACGGCGCGATCGTTCACCGTGATCGTTTCGACGCCGAGTTGGCGCTCCTGCGCGTCCCACGCCACCGCACGCAACGTGTGCACGTGCGGCACGGCGCCGAGGTTCAGCCTGGCGCGAAAGGGGCGCCGCGTCAGCTCTGCGACGCGGGCGTCGTCGAGAAAGAGATCAACGCGCGCGGCATCGTCCGAGGTCGCCACGCCGAAATTCACCCTTCCGACCAGAACGCTGTGATGTGGAAAAAGAAGATGGACGTTGCCGGCAGCAACGTCCGCACGCACCTCCGCCGCCGGTTCGGATCCGAGCATGTCGAGGTGACGGCGCGCGGCCTCCGCGAGCGGCGACGGTTTGGGCGCCGCGGCGAACGAGCGCTGGTACGCATCGATGGCTCGATTCGGGTTCAGTCGCTGGCGATAGACATGGCCGAGGAGCAGCCAGGAACTCGCTTCGATTTCAGGCGTCACAGCATGCGTGGCGAGATCCTCGAGATCGTTGACGGCCACACCGATGGTGTTGGTTCGGCGCAGGTTCGCGGCGGCGAGACCAAGCCGCGCCCCCTGCCACGTTTCCTGATCGTGATCGTGGTTGGCGGATTCGATCACACTCTTGAAAATGCGCGTGGCGTCATCGAGGAAGCCGGCGTCGAGCAATCCGTTCGCCCACGTCAACGTCGAGCGCGCATACATTCCGGCGCGCCGCTGCTCCGCCGCACGGATGAACGTCGCACTCTGCTGCCGAAGGCCATTGAGGGCGCGATTGAAATTCTCGATTTCCCCGAACGCATCGCCGAGCTCCATGACGATGCCACCCCACGGATCGGCGACGAGCAGGCGCCGTTTTTCATCGCGAAACTGATCGAGGTCGGGGAACGCGGCAGTAGTCGGTCCGTCCGTTTGGACCGCGAGGACCATCTGCTCCATCGCCCGCGCGACGCCGCTGTTTTCGCGCGCCTTGTCGATCCATTTGTCACCCTTCGGATCCGAGGCGCCGTTGCGGAAGTCCAGCAGGATGAGACGTCGATTCGCCTGCGCCGCTTTCAACGCGTCGTTGAACGGAAGCCACTTCGTTTGCGCGCCGGCAATCGTGGCGAAGGAGAGAAAGCCGAAGGCAAGCACCATGGTGCGCGAAGACATGCGACTCCTTTGGGTGCTACCGGCGGGCGACATTGTAGACGGTCGCGCGCGAAGGCGCGCCGGATAATCTCAGACGCTGCATCTTGCTAAAGCACAGACAAGAGTGTCTGTGCCACACCGGCTCTTCCGTTCAGCAGCATTTGCGCAAGTACGGCAGAATTCGTGTGGCACAGACACTCTTGTCTGTGCTGGTGAGGCTCGGGAGATCTGAGAATTTCTAAATCCCCGTAACGCGCACCACTTCTTCGAAACTCGTCACGCCTTCGGCGAGCTTGCGCAGCGCCGACTGGCGCAGCGTGCGCATGCCGCGCTTCACGGCCATCTCTTTGATCTTGAGGAAATCTTCGGAGCGGTCGATGAGGTCGCGGATGGCGTTGTCGATGGGGAGGATTTCGAAAATGCCGGTGCGGCCGAAGTAGCCGGTGTTGCGGCAGCGGATGCAGCCCGCGCCTTCTTTGACGATGATCCGTTTGCCGGGCGGCGCCTGCAGGTTGAGCATGCCCGCTTCTTCCACGCTGAGCGGGCGGTTGCGTTTGCAGTCTTCGCAGATGCGGCGCATGAGTCGTTGCGCCATCGTTCCGACCAGGGTCGATGAGATCAGGAACGGTTGGATGCCGAGGTCGATCAGCCGCGTCACGGACGTCGCGGAATCGTTCGTGTGCAGCGTCGAGAAAACGAGGTGTCCGGTCAGCGCGGCCTGCACCGCATTCTGCGCGGTCTCCTCGTCCCGGATTTCGCCGACCATGATGATGTCGGGATCCTGGCGAAGAATCGTGCGCAGCGCGGCGGGGAAGGTGATGCCGATCTTTGCCATCACCGAGGTCTGGTTGAAATCGTCCCAGACCATCTCGATCGGATCTTCGATCGTGCAGATATTGATCTCGGGCGACGCCAGCGACTTGAGCGCCGAATAGAGCGTGACTGTTTTGCCCGAACCGGTCGGACCGGTGACGAGGATGATGCCGTGCGGACGCTTGATCCATTCGGCGAACGTGTGCAGTTCGTCCTCGTAAAACCCGAGCCCGCCGAGGTCGCGAATCAGCACCTCGGGATCGAAGATGCGCATGACCAGCTTTTCGCCGAATGCTGTCGGCAGCGTCGAGACGCGCAGCTCGACCTCTTTGCCGTCGCGCTCGGTCTTGATGCGGCCGTCCTGCGGTCGGCGCCGTTCGGCGATGTCCATGCGGCACATGGTCTTGATGCGCGAGGTGATGGCGAGGTTGACGAGTTTCGGCACGCGCTGGATTTCGTGCAGCACGCCGTCGATGCGGAAGCGGATCATGGCCGCCTCGCGCTTCGGCTCGATGTGAATGTCGCTGGCGCGCGAGTCGTAGGCGTGCTGCAGCAGGAAGTCGACCGCGTTGACGATGTGTGCGTCGCTGGTCTCGATCTCGTTGCCGGATTTCAGCTTGACGTACTGCTCGAGATTGGAGAGATCGATCGCGCCGCGGCCGAGATCGCGTCCGGCTTTCGTCACCGAGGCGCGGAAGCCGTATTGCTCCGTGATCACGCCCATCACGTCGCTCTCCGACGCCACCACGATCTCGATCTCCTGCTTCACCATCTGGTGGTAGGTGTCGAGAGCGCCGGTGTCGAACGGATTCACCACGGCGACAATCAGCTTGCCGTCGCGGATGGCCACCGGCGTCATGCGGTGTTTGCGGGCGAAGGGCCGCGAGATCTTCGACTCGATCATCTCGACGTCGAGCTTGAGCGGATCGATTTTGAAGAACTTGAGCCCCGCATCCTCGGCGATCAACCGCGCCAGGAGGAAATCGTCGATGCGCATGCCGCTGGCGCTGGCGTCGGTGAGGTTCATGGCCATGATGGCCTTGAACGGGCTTGCCTCCTCCTCGCCGCGCGCGCGGGCAGAACGCGACTGCGCGCGAAGCTGACGGTCGAGGTTGTCGATCTCGACCTTCTGCTTCTCATCGACGAAGCCGGCGTTCTGCAGCAGCTCGCCGAGGTAGGAAACGGTGACCTCGCGAGACTTGCGGCTGGCGGCGAGCGGGGTGGCGGTCATGAACGAAGGATGCTACTCCTTCTGTTTCACGACGTGAATGTTGCGGACGACCTGCCCGTCGGGCTGCTTGAGCGTGCCGGTCATCTCGTTGCCGGAGCGCGTGAAGGCCCACGTCGCGCGAGTGCCGTCTCCGGCGATCATGATGCCGACGATCGTTCGCGCGGCAGCATCGACATGGAAATCAAGCGGCGGACCCATGACCACATCCTTGCCGTTGACGATCTTTCTCGCATCCATCGTGACGACGTCAGCGGCTTTGCCTGCCGTAATCCAATACGACGCGGTCTCGTCGTGACACGCGGGACGCACCGGCGTGCAGATCGAAGGTCCGACCCAGTGACCGAGAAATGGCTGACGCGGATCGGCGGCGAGAAAAAGGAGCGCGGTAAGGGCGAGCGTGGTTCTCATTGCTCACGGAATTGTAGATCCGCAGATGACGCAGATGGGACGCAGATGGCCTCTCGGCGCTCATCTGCGTCATCTGTGGATAAAACCGGTACACAAGATGCAGAGGCTGGCTCGGGAGGAAGTTCGACATGCTGCTGATCCTTGCCATCATTCTGCTCATCGCCTGGCTTTGCGGATTCCTCGTGTTTCATGTCACCAGCGGATTGATTCACATCATCGTCGTCGTGGCGATCATTCTCTTCATCCTGCATTTCGTGCGAGGACGGCGAACTATCTGACCTCGAGCAGGAAGCCTTTCAGGTACTCCCCTTCCGGACAGAAGAGCGACACCGGATGGTCCGGCGCGGCCGTCAGGCGGCGGAGGAACGACACCCGCCGCCCGGCGTCCTGCGCCGCGGCGAAGATCACTTTCTGAAAGAGCTCGAGCGGCATGTGGCCGCTGCACGAGAAGGTGAGCATCTGCGCGCCGGGATCGAGCAGCTTCATGGCGAAGAGGTTGATGTCCTTGTAGCCGCGCGCGGCGCGATCGACGTCGCCGCGTGACTTCGCGAACGCGGGCGGATCGCAGATCAGCAGGTCGAATCGCGACGGCGTCTTGCGCACGTAGTCGAATGCGTCGGCGACGAGGAAGCTCGCGTCGAATCCATTCAGCGCGTGATTGCTGCGGGCCATCTCGATCGCGGGCGCGGAGATGTCGACGTTTTCGACCGAGGCGGCGCCGCCGGCGGATGCGTAAACGCCGAAACCGCCGCTGTAGGAGAAGAGGTTCAACACGCGCCGGCCCTGCGCGAGTGCGCGCGTGAGCTGCCGGTTGTCGCGCTGATCGAGAAAGAATCCGGTCTTCTGCCCCGAGGGCGGATCGACGTGAAAGCGGAGAGCGTTTTCGCGGATCTCCGTGGACGGCTCGCCCTCCCCCATCCAATCCGGCTGCATCGAGAGCTGTTCCAGTTTCCGCGGCGCGATGTCGTTCTTGAACCAGATGCCGCGCGGTTTCAGCTCGCTCTGCAACACATCAATGATGAGCGGGCGAAGCTGCTCGATTCCGGCGTTGGCGATTTCGATGACGAGAATGTCGTCATATCGATCGATCACCACCCCGCTCAGATCATCCCCCTCGGCATTCACGATCCGCATCGCGTTCGTGTCGTCGCTGCGCGTGCGGCGGCGGATGGAGGCGCGCAGACGATCGCGAATCGTGTCCTCGGTCAGCGCTTCATCGCCGAACGTCAGCGCGCGAAGCCGGATCTGCGAATGACGCGAATGGAATCCCGAGGCGATTCGGCGGCCGCGCGGGTCGTGGAGATCGGCGATGGCGGCATCCTCGGGGCCGCTCTCGCGCGCGATGGCGCCAGCGAAAATCCAGGGATGACGGTTGGCGACGAGCCGCTCCTTGCCCGGCTTCAGCGTGAGGATGCGGCGGTTCGCGGGCTCGAAGTCATTCACGAGGCCGCATCGTACGACGTATGCTCTGGCCATGAGCAATAGCCATGCGGCAGGGATGCTGTTCGCCACATTCTTCGTGCTCTTCATCGCGATCCTTCTGGTCATCGCGCGGAAGTTCTCCACGATGCAGAAGCGGCTTCTTCCGCTGGTCACGTCATTCGGGTGGCAGGACCCCCGTCCCGGTTGGTGGAACTCGATCCGCGGCCAGTGGCGCGGGATGTCGGTTCGGCTGCAGCACATGGGGCGCTACAAGGGCGTGCCGGAGCGCCTGCAACTGACGGTGAAAGCCGCGTCGCCGGCGCGCGTGATCGCCAAACGGCGCGCGGGCTTCATGACCAAGCCGATCACGCTATTCGGGCCGCCGATCGTCGAGCCGATGAACGTCAACCGCGAACTTTTCTGGCTCCGTTCGGATGAGCTCGTGTTCGTCGAGCGCCTCTTCGCGCGTGCCGAGGTTGCGCCGCGGTTCGAGCAGAACCTGATCGCGCGATTCGACGTGATCGATCTGAAGGGAAAAGGGCTGCGCATCCTGCGCGCGGTCGACGACGGCGCGGTGAAACAGCACTTCAACCGTCCCCTCTTCCGGTTCACCCGCGATTACGACCTCATCGAGACGATCGCCTCGGAAGAGTGGAAGCTGGCCGTGACGATCGTGGAGACGCTGGGGCTGCGCGGGTACGAAACGGCTTGAGCCTGGGCATAAACCTGTGACGTTTTTGATTCCATCGGTACCCGATTTATTGTAAATTGACTCAACGGTTCGACCGACGAGCCGATCTCAACCACAACTAGAGCCGATCGACCTGCCCCGGGAGTGAGCGTGTGTTCGCGTGCGTGGCGCTGCGTCGTGATGGTTTCGCAGGAGAGCCATGCGTCTATTTGGTCGTATCACCTCTGTTTTCGCGTTCCTCCTAACCATCATCTCCGCGCCGATGGCGACCGCTCAGGTCAGCCTTTCGACAATCGGCACTCCGTACACACAGAGTTTCGATGGACTGCCGTCCACTGGCTCGGCAACGTGGACGAACAACAGCACGATCGCCGGCTGGTATCACGCCCGTACCGGCACTGGCACGACGATCGTCGCCGATGCCGGGTCCGGCACCGCGGGAGCGCTCTACAGCTACGGTAGTACCTCAGCGACCGACCGTGCCCTCGGCTCTATCGGATCGAGTAATACCGCGGCCGGAAGTTTCTTCTGGGGCGTCCGCCTTCAGAACAACACCGGGACGGCCATCACTTCGCTTGACGTCAGCTACGTCGGCGAACAATGGCGCAACAGTGCCGCAGCGGCGCAAACGATCGCCTTCTCGTACCTCGTCGGAAGTCCGACCGTAACCGGTTCGCTGGCCGAGTTCCAATCCGCCGGCGTCGCCGTCACTTCGCTCAATTTCACGAGCCCGATTACTGGTGGAACCGCCGGTGCGTTGAATGGAAATCTCGCTGCCAACCGGGTCGCCATTTCATTCACCATCACCGGCCTCAATATCCCGAATGGAACCGAAGTCATGTTGCGGTGGTCCGATCCCGACCACACGGGCACGGATCACGGCTTGTCGATCGACGATTTGTCGGTCACGCCGCAGGGCACGCCTCCCAACAACGCTCCAACCATCACTCCGCCAGCCAACCCCGCCGCGACGGTCGCGCAGGATGCCGCGCCGTTCACGGTCGGCCTGACCGGCAGCGACGACAACAGCATCTTCAACTGGTCGGCCACGCCGGGAACCGGCGTCTCGAACGTCAGCGTCACCGGCGGACAGGGAACGGCCAACGTCACCTACACCGTCACGTTGACGGCGGGCTTCAACGGCACGGCTACGTTTACGGCCACGCTCACTGACAACGTCAACACGCCGGTGAATCAGGCGGTGAACATTTCCGTCATCGCGCCGCCTGCGGCTCCGACTGGACTGGCTGCCACGGCGGGCACGAGCCACGTCGCGCTGACGTGGAACAGCGTCAGCGGCGCGACCTCCTACAACGTTAAGCGCTCGACGTCGACCGGAACCGAGACGACCATCGCCTCGCCGGGCACGAACAGCTTCGACGATCTGACGGCGGTGGACGGCACGCCGTTCTTTTACGTCGTCAGCGCCGTCGGCGCGGGCGGCGAAGGAGCGAACTCGTCGGAAGTCACGGCGACTCCGATGGCTGCACCGACCGGATTGGTGGCCACGCCGGGCAATGCGCACGTGGTCCTGAACTGGACCGCCGTCACAGGCGCGACGGGATACAACGTCAAGCGTTCCACGACTACCGGCACGGAGACGACGATCGCCCCCGCCGGCACGAACACGTTCGACGACCTCACCGCGGCGAACGGCACGCAGTACTTTTACGTCGTCACTGCCACGAACGCGAATGGCGAGAGTCTGCCGAGCAGCGAAGTCACCGCAACGCCGGCCACGCCGGGCGTCATCGTCATCAGTCAGGTTTACGGCGGCGCACAGTGCGGCACGGCCGGCTGTTCGGCGTTCAACCGCGACTACATCGAGCTTTTCAACCGTGGCGGAAGTCCCGTTTCAGTCAATGGCTGGTCGGTCCAGTACGCCTCCGCGACGGGTACCACCTCCTGGACGCCGACTGCGCTCCCGAATGTCTCCATCCAGCCGGGCCAGTATTTCCTCGTGGCTGAGGGAACCGGCGCCGCTGGAACCGGAGTGAACACCGTTCCGACACCCGACGCCTCCGGTTCGATCTCGATGGCGGCCGGAGCCGGCAAGGTGGCTCTCGTCAGCAGCACGACCGCGTTGAGCGGCGCCTGTCCTGTATCCGCGACGATCATGGACCTGGTCGGTTACGGCGCGACGGCAAACTGCTCGGAGACGGCCCCAACACCGGCCCCGTCGACGGCGAACGCAGTCTTCCGCGCTGCGGGCGGATGTAATGACTCCGGCAACAACAGCACGGACTTCGCGGCGGCCGCCGCAGCCCCGCGCAATACCGCCTCGGCGACGCACTCCTGCTCGAACAACGCGCCGACGATCACTCCGCCGGCCAATCCGGCCGCCACGGTCATCCAGAACGCAGCACCGTTCCCGATCAACATCAGCGGCAGCGATGACGGCGGCATCTACAACTGGTCGGCTACGCCGGGAACCGGAGTCGCCAACGTAAGTGTCACCGGCGGCCAGGGAACGAACACGGTCACCTACACCGTCACGCTGGTGGCCGGCTTTACCGGCTCGGCTTCCTTCACGGCGTCGCTCTCCGACAACGTCAACGGGCCGGCCACGCAGGCGGTCAACATCACCGTCAATCCTCCCGCTCCGCCGCCGGCTCCGACCGGACTCAATGCCACCGCCGGCAACGCGCACGTGCTGCTGTCGTGGAACGCGGTGGGCGGCGCGAGCAGCTACAACGTCAAGCGCGCCACCGTCGCGGGCGGCCCCTACACGACGATCAACTCGCCGGGCACGAACAGCTACGACGACACGACCGCCGTCAACGGCACCACTTACTTCTACGTTGTCAGCGCCGTCGGCGCGGGCGGCGAAGGGCCGAATTCATCCGAGGCCAGCGCCACGCCGCAGGCAGCACCGGCGGCGCCGACAGGGTTGACGGCAACGCCGGGCGACTCGCACGTCGCACTCTCCTGGACCGCCTCGCCGGGCGCGGCGACCTACACGGTCATGCGCGGCACGGTGGCGGGCGGACCGTACGGAACGACCTTCCCCGGAATCGCCACGACGTCGTTCGACGACACCACGGCCGTCAACGGCACGACGTACTTCTACGTCGTCACCGCCACGAACGGCTTCGGCACGAGCGGCAACTCGAATGAGGCGTCGGCAACGCCGCAGTCGCTCGTCGCGCCGACCGGGTTGGCGGCGCAGGTCGGCGACTCGACGGTCATTCTCAACTGGAACGCGGTGGTCGGCGCGGCGACGTACAACGTCAAGCGCAGCACGACTCCCGGCGGGCCGTACACGACGATCGGATCGCCTTCGGCGACGACGTTCACCGACAACACCGCAGTCAACAACACCACGTACTACTACGTCGTGGCCGGCTTCAGCGGTTCGGAAGGTCCGATCTCCTCGGAGGTCAGCGCCACGCCGAATACGCCTTCGGTTCTCGGCGTCGTCATCAGCACGGTCTACGGCGGCGGCGGCAACTCCGGCGCGACGCTGAAGAACGATTACGTCGAGCTGTTCAACCGCGGCACGCAGACGGTTTCGCTGAACGGTTGGTTCGTTCACTACTCATCGGCGACGCTCACGACGTGGAACAATCCCCCGGGTTCTACCACCACGCCCACCGCGCTCTCCGGATCGATCGCGCCGGGCCATTACTACCTCGTGCAGGAGGCGGCCGGTGCGGGTGGCACGGTCAATCTTCCGACTGCTGACGCCACCGGTACGATCGCCATGAGCGGCACCGCGGCAAAGATCGCGCTGACCAACACGGCCACGATCGCCGTGCAGTGTCCGAGCGGCGCCTCCGTCGCCGATTTCGTGGGCTACGGCCCCACCGCGAATTGCTCGGAGACCAGCCCGACGACGACGGCTCTCACCAACACGACCGCCGCCCTCCGCAACAACAACGGCTGCACGGATACGAACAACAACGCGTCGGACTTCACGGTCGGTACTCCGAATCCGCGCAACAGCGCATCGCCCGTCAACAACTGCAGCATCATCAACAACCCGCCCACGATCACGCCGCCCGCCGATCCGATCGCTTCCGTGGCTCAGGACGCGGCGCCGTTCACCGTCAATCTCACCGGCAGCGATGACGGCGGCGTTTACAACTGGTCCGCCACTGCGGGCACCGGCATTCAGACGGTCACCGTGAGCGGCGGCCAGAGCACCCCGAACGTCACGTACCAGGTCACGCTCGTGACCGGCTTCAACGGCACCGCCACCTTCACGGCGACGCTGAGCGACGGCATCAACCCGGCCGTCAATCAGACCGTTCACGTTCAGGTCACCGCAGCCGGCGGCAACAACCCGCCGGTCATCACACCGCCCGCGAATCCGATCACCACGGTCGCGCAGGATCCGCCGCCGTTCACCGTCAATCTCTCCGGCACCGACGATGGCGGCATCTTCAACTGGACCGCCACGCCGGGAACGGGCGTGGCCAGCGTCAACGTCACCGGCGGCCAGGGCACGGCCTCGGTCACCTACACGGTCGCGCTGAACGCCGGCTTCAACGGCACGGCTACGTTCACCGCGACGCTCTCGGACAACGTCAACCCGCCGGTCAACCAGGCCGTGAACATCAACGTGCTGCCCGCGGGCGGCACGCCGAATCACGTCGTCATCAGCCAGCTTTACGGCGGCGGCGGCAACTCGGGGGCGACGTTCACCAACGATTTCATCGAGCTCTTCAACCCCACCGCCTCGCCGGTCAGCCTGGCCGGATGGAGCGTGCAGTATTCGCCGGCCACGAACACCGGTGCCTTCACCGGCCTGCAGCCGATCGGCGGCACGATCGGACCGGGCGAGTACTACCTGATCTCGCTCGCGTCGGGCGGCGCAGTCGGCAGCGCGCTGCCGACTGCGAACGTCGTCAACAACAGCGGCTTCAACATGAGCGGGACGACCGGCAAGGTCGCTCTGGTCAGCACCGGCACTCCGGTGCCCGGCCCCTGCTCGGCAACGACGACCGACGCCGATATCGTCGATCTCGTCGGATACGGCACGGCGAACTGCAACGAAGGCGGCACGAACGCGCCGGCGCCGAGCAACAGCACCGCCGACTTCCGCAAGAACGGCGGCAACACCGACACGAACATCAACGGCAACGACTTCATCACCGCCACTCCGAACCCGAGGCGTACGACGCCGATCCAGGAGTTCGGACCGGCGATTGTCAACACCGATCCCGTCAACAACGCCACCGCCGCGCCGCGCGACGCCAGCATGATCGTCACGTTCACCGAACTGGTCGACGTCGATCCGGGCTGGTTCCACATCAATTGCGCCACGACCGGCGCGCACGACGACGCCACCTTCGTCGAAGGCGCTCCCGATACCTGGGTGATCACGCCCAACGTGAACTTCGTCGCCGGCGAGCAGTGCTCGGTCACGATCTTCAAGAATTCCGTCCACGACCGCGACACCGACGACAGCACGCCGGGCACCGACACGCTGCCCAACGACTTCACCTGGACGTTCACCGTCTCCAGCGGCACCCTGCCGCCGTTCCCGTTCAACGTTCACCTGACGATGGGCAACCCGTCCAACGCCACCACGAGCCTGTCCAACCCGAACAATTACCTGATGCAGAAGCCCGAGATGGCCATCTCCTACAGCCGCGACCTCGGCCGTCCGAACTGGGTGAGCTGGCATCTGAGCGACGAGTGGGTCGGCTCGCTCACGCGCGTCGATACCTTCCGTCCCGATCCCGAGGTTCCGCCGACGTGGTACCGCGTTCTGGCCAGCGACTTCTTCGCCTCCGGCTTCGACCGCGGCCACATGACTCCGAACGCCGACCGCGACAAGGAAACGTCGATTCCCATCAACCAGGCCACGTTCCTGATGTCGAACATGGTCGCGCAGGCGCCGGACAACAACCAGGGACCGTGGGCGGATCTGGAGAACTTCCTCCGCACGCTGCTCCCGGCCAACGAGCTGTACATCGTCTCCGGACCGGCTGGACAGGGCGGCACCGGCAGCAACGGCGGCACCACTCTCACGGTCGCCAACGGACATGTCACCGTCCCCGCCAGCACCTGGAAGTGCGCGCTCGTCCTGCCGAAAGCCAGCGGCGACGACCTTGCCCGCGTCACCGCGTCGACGCAGACCATCTGCGTGATCATGCCCAACATCCAGGGCATCCGGAATGACGACTGGCACATCTATCTGAAGAGCGTCGACCAGGTCGAAGCGCTCACCGGCTACGACCTCTTCTCCAACGTTCCGACGTCGATTCAGAACGCGATCGAGGCGGGCGTCAACGGCGCCAACCCGCCGGGCACTGCCGATCAGTCGACCAATACCAGCGAAGACGTGGCGAAGGGGATCACGCTCGACGCGGCCACTCCGGGCGGCGCGCTTACGTATTCGATCCTGACCGGTCCGTTCCACGGCTCCCTGACCGGTTCCGGCGCGAACCGCACGTACACGCCCGCGCCCGACTTCAACGGCACCGACACCTTCACGTGGCGCGTCAACGACGGCACGAACAACTCGAACACCTCCACCTTTACCATCAATGTGAGCGAGGTGAACGATCCGCCATCGGCGACGAACGACAGCAAGTCGACTACGGCCAATAACGCCGTCACCTTCCCCGGCAGCGACCTGACCACGAACGACTCCGCCGGACCGGCCAATGAAGCCGGCCAGGCGCTCACGGTCACCAACGTCACCGCGACCGTGAACACGCACGGCTTCGTCGCGCTGAACAGCGGGAACGTCACCTACACGCCGGACGCCGGTTTCTCCGGTGCGGCCAGCTTCTCCTACACCGTCTGCGACGACGGCACGACCAACGGCTCGCTCGATGCGCAGTGCACCACGGGAACCGTGAACGTCACGGTCAACCCGCAGGTGGCCACGCACTTCAGCGTCACCGCGCCCGCGAACGTCACCAGCGGCGTCGCCTTCAATGTGACGGTTACCGCGCTCGACGCGTCGAACGCGACCGTGACCGGTTACACCGGCACCGTCCACTTCACCAGCTCGTCCGCTGGTTCGTTGCCCGCTGACTACACGTTCGTCGCCGGCGATAACGGCACGCATACGTTCAGCGTCACGTTGACGTCGACCGGTGCGCAGTCGATCACCGCGACGGATGGCGGCATCACCGGAAGCGCGAACACGACCGTGTCTGCGCCGCCGGCAACTCACTTCAGCGTAACCGCGCCGGCGAATGTGACCAACGGCGTCGCCTTCAACGTCACCGTCACGGCGCTCGATGCGTCGAACGTGGTCGTCCCCGGCTACACCGGCACCGTTCACTTCACCAGCTCCTCGGCCGGAACGCTTCCGTCGGATTACACCTTCGTCGCCGGCGACAACGGTACGCACACCTTCAGCGTCACCCTGACGTCGAACGGCTCGCAGTCGATCACCGCAACGGATGGCGGCATCACCGGCAGCGCGAACACGACGGTTGCTCCGCCGCCCGCCACGCACTTCAGCGTGACCGCGCCGGCGAACACGACAAGCGGAACGCCGTTCAACGTGACCGTCACCGCACTCGACGCCTCGAACGCCGTCGTCACCAGCTACACCGGCACGGTTCACTTCACCAGTTCGTCCGCTGGTTCGTTGCCCGCCGACTACACCTTCGTCGCCGGCGACAACGGCTCGCACACCTTCAGCGTCACGCTCACATCGACCGGCGCGCAGTCGATCACCGCCACCGACGGCGGCATCACCGGCAGCGCGAACACAACGGTCGCGCCGCCGCCGGCAACGCACTTCAGCGTCACTGCGCCGGCGAACACGACGAGCGGAACGCCGTTCAATGTGACGGTCACTGCGCTCGATGCATCGAACGCCGTCGTCACCAGCTATACCGGCACCGTCCACTTCACCAGCTCGTCGGCCGGAACCCTTCCAGCGGACTACACGTTCGTCGGCGGCGACAACGGCACGCATACGTTCAGCGTCACGTTGACGTCGACCGGTGCGCAGTCGATCACCGCCACAGACGGCAGCATCACCGGCAGCGCGAACACGACCGTCGCTCCGCCGCCGGCCACGCATTTCAGTGTCGCCGCGCCGGCCAACACGACGAGCGGAACGCCGTTCAACGTGACGGTCACGGCGCTCGATGCGTCCAACGCTGTCGTTACCAGCTATACCGGCACGGTTCACTTCACCAGCTCGTCCGCTGGTTCGTTGCCGGCCGATTACACCTTCGTCGGCGGTGACAACGGCACGCACACGTTCAGCGTCACCTTGACGTCGACCGGCGCGCAGTCGATCACCGCCACGGATGGCGGCATCACCGGCAGCGCAAACACCACCGTCGCGGCGCCGTCGGCCACGCACTTCAGCCTGACCGCTCCTGCGAGCGTCACCACCGGTACGCCGTTCAACGTCACCGTTACGGCGCTCTCCGCGTCGAACGCCACAGCCACCGGCTATACCGGCACGATCCACTTCACCAGCTCCTCGGCCGGCACCTTGCCCGCCGACTACACGTTCGTGGCCGGCGACAACGGCACGCACACCTTCAGCGTCACACTCACCTCCACCGGAACGCAGACGATCACCGCGACCGACACCGTAACGCCGTCGATCACGGGCACAACCTCGACGAATGTCGTCCTCGTCTGCCCGCCGGGACCGGCTCCGACCGCGAATGCCTCGAACAGCGGCCCCGCCTGCACCGGATCGACGGTCAACCTCTTCGCCACCGGCAACGGTTCCGTCTTCTCGTGGACCGGCCCGGGCGGCTTCACTTCGTCCCAGCAGAACCCGACCGGCATCACGGTCGCCGGCACGTACACCGTGACCGTCACCGACCCAGGCCCGTGCGGCGGCAGCGCGCAGGCATCGACGACGGTCGTCTTCAATCCGATCCCGTCCGCAGCGATCGCCACTCCGGCCACCGTCTGCGCGACCTCGGTGGGCAACAGCGCGTCGGTCCCGAGCGCGGGCGCCGGCGCGACGTACGCCTGGTCGATCACCAACGGCTCCATCACCGGCGGCAACGGAACGCCGAGCATCACCTACACCGCCGGTTCGCTGGGCGGCGTGCATCTGGCCGTGACGGTGACGTCCGGCGCCGGTTGCAGCGCCAGCAGCACCGCGGATGCCGCCATCGCGCCGCGGCCGACGATCACGCTTCCGTCGACGATCAACGCCGCCTGCGGTACGACCTCGGTCAACATTCCCTTCACGCTCACCGGAACGGGACCGTGGTCGATCCTCTGGTCCGACGGCGTCACGCAGAGCGGCATCACGTCGCCGTCGTCATCGCGCACCGTAACCGTCAGCGGATCGACGACGCTCAGCGCGATCGTCAGCGACGCGACCTGCTCGAACGGCAGCGCGTCGGTTGCGATCAACATCAGTTCGTCACCGGTCATCACCACGCAGCCGGTCGGTCAGGTCGTTCAGCCGTCGCATCAGGCCACGTTCACCGTTACGGCCAGCGGCGCCGGCCTGCACTATCAGTGGTTCGTGAAGCATGCGAACGGTACGACGGTCGCTGTCGGCACCGATTCGCCGTCGTACACCACGAATCCCGAGGGGAACGCGATGTGGTTCGTGCGGGTGTCGAATACGTGCGGCAGCGTCGATTCCGACTCGGTCACGGCGCTCGTGATGACGCCGCGCCATCGCGCTTCGCATTAACAAACAGTCATCGTGACGCCGGAGTCCAATCGGACTCCGGCGTTACGGACGGCCGCCGTTCGGCGCGGCCAGCACGGCCGCCGGTTGCGGCGCCGGATAGGCCAGCGCGTAGAGCCGCAACTGGAACAGCGACGTCCACGCCGCCGCGAAAAGCACGATCAGGATGATCAGTCCCGTCCCGCCGGTGCGCACCTCGACGAGCGCGGGCAACGCCGCGAACAGCGCCAGGACCAGAGGCGTCATCAGCAGGACGTCGAAAAGATACGGATGTAGCGCTACGAGCTGGCTGAAGACGGCCGCGTTCAGAACGTACATCCCGACCAGCGTCATCACGATGATGATGGCGATCCGCGGTGCGCGGTCGCGCAGATACGCGGCCAGCAGGATCAACACGGCCGCGACGCCGGCGAAGAACAGCGTCTCCCACCGAAACAAAAACTCCTTGTTGCCTGAGCGCTGCGCCCGAACGAGATCGCGTCCGAAGGCAATGTCGAGCGGATTGCCGTAGAACATCGCGTCACCATCGAGGCCGGTGCGATAGAGGAATCCGGATCCGACCACGGTGACGCCCTTGCTCCGCTCCGATCGCGCGCCGAGGAGTTGCAGTCCGTAAATGCTCATCGCGGCGACAAACGGCAGAAGCAGCGTGACCAGCAATCGCCGGATGGGCGGACGATCTCCGCGAAGCACAAACAGCGTCGCCAGCCACGCGGCCATGAACATCACCGCCAGCACGAACTCGAAATAGACGAACGCGAAAATCGCCAATGCCTGCAGCACGGTAATCCGGCGCGTGCGGCGGCCGTCGAGCGCTGCTTCCTCGAGTAGAAGAAAGATTAGCGCGGCGGCCAGGCACCACGTCTGCGCCGTCAGTTGCCAGAAGATGGCGAGGTTGTCGGGAAAAGTGAGCCACACCATCTGCGCGCTCACCGCGAGAATGAACGCCGCGAGCGGCGCGGCTCCGAAACGGCGCGCCATGCGATACGCCAGCAACGCCAGCAGCGCCGAAATCAGCACCCCGACCAGCAGGTTGTGGACCGCCTTCAGGCGCCAGCCGTACCGTCCGGTCACGCCAATCCACAGTTTCTCCGCGACGAAAGAAGTGATCATCAGCGCGCCGGTTCCGTTGCGGTAGAGCGTCTTGCCGTCCGCCGTCGGCCAGAGCAATCCGTGCGATGCGAAGTAGCCGTGATCGATCCAGTGCGCGACGACGTTGTGCGACCAGACCGGCTCCGTCGCCGACGACAATTGCGGCACGAGCCGATGCTGCACCGTCATCCACGAATAACCAAAAGCAATCAGTCCTGCGACGACGAAGAACGCGTAAAGCGTGCGCCCGCGATAGCGTTCGTTCACCGCGGCCTCGATTGCCGGAACAGCCATCGCCACAGCTCTGCGTCGCCAAAAGCGCGGTCCCACGAGTTGTGACCGACGCCGGGAAATTCGACGAGCGTCGCGTCCGCCCCTTCCTTTTTCAGCGCCTCCGCCATCTGCCGCGACTCGGCGATCGGAATGACCGGATCGGCGTCGCCATGAAACATGCGGATCGGAAGATGCCGCAGCGCCTGCGCGGTGAACGCGTACGGATCGCCCTTCCCCATCGTCAGCGGCGATTGCTGCACGGCCGTCGTCGTCTCATGCGGCAGCAATCCGCCGCACACGACGACCAGCGCCGCGAACGTATCGGGATGCGCCAGCGCGAGATTCCACGTGCCGTATCCGCCCATCGACAATCCCGTGAGATACACGCGCGATCGGTCGCCATGAAACTCGGCGATGCTCTGCTCCAGCGCCGCCATTGCCGCATCGGCCGGCTCGCCGAGCCAGCGCGAATCGATCGGCGCCTGCGGAAAAACCGCGATGGCCGGCACGCGATCCGGATTGGCGCGAATCGCCGCCCCCACACCGATCTGCGTCGACTTCAATCCATCCGCGCCGCGTTCGCCGGAGCCGTGCAGAAACAGCACGACCGGCCATTGCTTTGAGGCATCGAACGCGCGCGGAACGTAGACCGTGTACGGATACGCGGTGCCGTGAACGGTCACGGATCGGATCAGAAATCCTGTTTCGTGCGGCGTCATCGTGCGGCACGAGAGTAACGCGGAGAGTGCAAGTAACGGCAGGCTGTGCAATCGAATGCGCACGCGCGAGGATACAACTTCGGTCCATTGCGCATTCGCCCGCACACGCGACTCCTTTGCTTTACAATCAACGCTCGTGATGGCCTCGAAGCGCGAGAAAGCATTCAACACCGCCTGCCAGGAAGAGGTCTACCGGCAGGTGAAGTCGTATCTCGACGAGCTGGTCGACGAACATTTCGACGACGCCGAGCATTGCGACTTCTATCTGAAGTACGGCTCCACGGTGCTCGAGATCTCCATCGATCCGTATCAGGAAGACGACGCCGTGATCGAGGTGCTCGCCTTCTGCGTGCAGGGCGTCGAACCTTCCTTCGAGTTGATGACCGAACTGCTCAAGGTCAACTCCGAGGTGCCGCTCGGCGCGTTCAGCATGGACGGCGAGCATGTCTTTTTCTCGCACTCATTCCTCGGGCGGCGCCTTCGTCCGGAGCAGCTCATCGCCTCGCTCGACGTCGTCGCCAACGTCTCCGACGAATACGACGAGAAGCTCGTGGCGAAGTACGGCGGCGAGACGGCCATCGATCGTCTGCGCAGCGGCGGATTGCGTCCCCCGGTCCAGCTCGCCGCACGAAAGGCGGACAGTAATTGAATCGTGCGGCATACCGCTTGCTTTTTCGTAGCGATATGACGATCCGATTTTCTTCAGCCGCATCGGCGCTTCTGCTCTGTGGCGCGCTGCTGACGCACTGCACCGGCGGCCAGGAAGGCAAAGCGGCGGAAGAGCAGGCGCCGAAGAAAAACGGCATCACGGCGACGTCGACGTCGACCACCGACACGGCCGCGCTGCCGCCGCAGGTCGATGCGAAAGCGGCGCTGAAGTCGATCAGTCCCGCCATCCCCATCTACGCCGGCGCGCGCTATCGCGACGATCTCACCCGCCGCGATTCGGTCATGATCCGCAACCAGTACGGTCCGAACGCCGAGGTCTACACGCTGGCCACGGACGACTCGTTCCCGCAGGTCTATCACTACTACACGACCTACCTCGCGCAGTTCCGCGCCTTCCCCGCGCAGTCGCCGTATCCGGCGCCGCAGACGTGGCGCACGCTCGAGGTGCAGCTCAATCAGGCCATGCAGGATCCGTTCATCCCCGGCGATATGCTCAAACCGGGCGACAAGCAGGTCACGCTGCAGGTTGCCGAGACCGAGGCCGAGCCGAAGACGGTGATTCGCTACGTCATCACGCCGAAGCCGATCGCCTCGGCCGCGGTGCAGGCGCCGAAAGGGTCCGGTTCACCGAACGCGTTTGACAGAGAGTGACCTCGGTCGTATTGCAGCCGGACGTTTGACTTACATGTACCCGTGGCGCCGCATCGTCATCCCGACCGATTTCTCGACCGCGGCCGAGTGGTCGTTCGATTCGGCTGTGCAACTGGCCGGATCGACCGGCGCGGAACTGGTCATCCTCCACGTCCGCTCCACGCGCACGTCGAATCCTGACGAGTTGCGCTTCCCGGCCGGCGACTCGCTCTACGAATACGCCGAAAAGTATGAGCTGGAGAAGTTGCGCGATCACGCCCGCCGCCGGAATGCCGACGTGGCGACGCGGCTTGTGGTCCAGCGGGCGCCTGATGCCGGCGCCGCAATCTGCCGGACTGCCGCGGCGGAAAATGCGGACCTGATCGTCATCTCCACGCATGCCCGGCATCACGTCGCGCACCTGATCATCGGATCGACGACGCTGAGCGTTCTTTCCAGTCCGCCCGTGCCGGTGCTGGCCATCCGTTACGGAATCGCGCGGCGGAAGGGCTTCGGACGCATCCTCGTCCCCGTCCATCTGCAGCAGCACTCGACCGATGCCGCGTCGCTGGCAGCGGCAATCGCGAAGCGGGAAAAGTCCGAAGTGCACCTCATCATCGTTTGTGACGACGCCAGCCGCGAGCCCGCCGATGCGCTCCTCGGGGAGATGACGGCAAACCTCTTCGCGGACGTGAACGTGAAGCCGGTCGTCTTGCAGGGAAAAGATATCGACGCCGAGCTGGTCCGCTACGCGCGCGGGGCCGATGCCGACGCGCTCTTCCTCAACGCCGCGGCGCACGAGATCAGCACGCGCAAGCAGGACATCATCCGGCAGGTGGACGCGCCGGTGATGCTGGTCCCTCCCGCCGCGCCCTGAGGGCCTGGAAACGCGGGCGAGACGCCCGCGCTCCCAAGCTCAAAAAAACTTTTTTCGATGGGGGGTAGGGATTTCCCGGTTCCGCGACACTCCTACTATTGGAACCGGTTATGAAACTCGTATCGATGAAGGGAAGTGTCGCCGGGCAGGACCCGGCGACGGAGACGATTTTCCTCTCGCAACGGCACGCTTCGTTCCTGTCGAAGATGTCGGGCGAGATCAATCCCGAGATGCCAAAGGCATTCGGGTGGCCGCATGCAATCCGCACGATTCTCGACCGCATCGAGGAGAGCAACATCGATCTCACTGTTGCGAGCAGTGAGTATGAGATCGCTCAACTCGCGGCAGGCGAGCTGCGCGCGAAAGGCAGACGGCGTACAGCGGTATCCCGGGGTGCCTAGCGGGTTTTCCGATTCTTCATGGGCGATCCGGTCAGGAGCTCGACTAGCGATCCGATCGAATCCGCCTGTGAAAGATCGACGTTGCTCTGGAAAGCAGCTTCGATCAATCCTCGGATGATTTCCGCGCGGCTGATTGCCTTGCCATGCTTCAGACGAATGTCGATGGCCAGACGATCGAGGTACGCGACGTGCCGATCCAACAGGACGACTGTGATTTTCGCCCAGGGCTCGGTGTGAACAATGGGTCTCCCGCGATTGCTTTTTACTGGTTGCACACGTTCTCCTCTCATACGATTTTGGACAAACCGCGGACAGTGTAATGCCGTCCGGGTATCCGTGTCCATCAGTATTTAAAGACTGAACAGCTTAAGTGAACGATTCTGGGGCGCAGGGGAGTCGCCCGGAAATCTTACCGCGCTCCTCCCCCGCAGCAAAGCCCAAAGTCGCGGAGAGCGCCGACGCTCAACTCATCGCGCGCTTGTCGAAGGCCCGCAGTCCCATGTACATGAACAGGACCGTCAGGACCACCAGCGCGCCGAGGATCAGCAGCACCGGCATGTGCGGCACGCCCGGCGTCAGCGCGGCGCGCATCCCCTCCGACACGTATACGAGCGGGTTGATGAGCACCAGCCACTTCATCACCGGCACGTGACTCAGTCCCGCCCACGGGTAATACGTGCAGCCGAACATGATCATCGGCGCGACGATGACGCTGAACATCAGTCCGATCTGCTGCGGCGCGATCCCGGTGCCGAGGTAAAGTCCACCCGCCGAAAATGCGGCGCCGCCGAGAACGGTGACCACGAGCAGGAGCGGCGCATTGTGGAAGCTGAGGCCGGGAATCGGTCCCATGATCAGCCGCGCCAGCGGCAGGACAAAGAGCGCGGCCACGATCCCCTGCAACACGCCGGCGACGACTTTTTCGACGGCCACCAGTTGGATCGGCACGGGCGACAGAAGCCGGTCTTCGATCTCTTTCGTGAATCCGAAGTCCTGCATCATCGGCAGCGCCACCGACTGAATCGCGGAGAGGGTCAGGCTCAGCGCCACGATGCCGGGCAGCATGGTCGTCGAGTAGCCGGCAGGAATCATCCCCATCTTCGGCAGCAGGAACCCGAATACGATCACGAACAGAATCGGCTGCAGCGCCGTGCGCACGAGGAAGTACGGCAGCTCGCGGCGGGCCACGGTGAGATCGCGCAACAGGATGGCCACGAAGACGCGCCACGGCGCGACGGGAGTGAGCGAGTCCGCGGTCATGTCAGTTTCCTTCCTGTGAGCGAGATGAAAAGCGTCTCCAGGCTGGGACGCGAAAGATGGATGTCGCGCACGATCCTGCCGTTCGCTTCGCCGGCATTGATCAGGGCCGGGATCACTTCGCCGCCCCGCTTGCTGAAAACGCGCAGCAGCGGCCCGCGCGCCTCGGCATTCGAGACCGCTTCGATCGATCGTGCGGCGTCGGCAACCACCGAGGCATCGCCGTCGAACGTGACCTCGACGAGCGTGTCGCCGGGAGCTTTCGCTTTCAACGCTGCGGGCGTGTCGAGCGCGAGCAGTTTGCCCTGGTCGATGATGGCCAGCCGGTCGCAGAGCTGATCGGCTTCCTCCATGTAGTGCGTCGACATCACGATCGTCCTCCCCTGCCCGTGCAGCTCGCGCAGGATGTCCCACAGCGCCAGCCGCGCCTGCGGATCGAGGCCGACCGTCGGCTCGTCGAGAAAGATCACGCGCGGATCGTGCGTCAACGCGCGCGCGATCATGAGCCGCTGCTGCTGACCGCCGGAGAGCTGGTCGACCTTGGCGTTCATCTTGTCGGCGATCCCCAGCCTCTCCAGCAACTCCGCCCCTTTTCTAGCGGCCTCGGCACGCGCAACGCCGAAGTAGGTGGCGTGAAAGACGAGATTTTCGATGACGCTGAGGCTGCGATCCGGATTCGGACGCTGCGGCACGACGCCGATGCGCCGCCGCACGGCGGCCGGCTCGGTGGTGACGTTCGCGCCGGCGACGATCGCCTCGCCCGAGGTGATGCGCACGCGCGTGGTGAGGATGCCGATAAGCGTCGTCTTCCCCGCGCCATTCGGCCCGAGAACACCGAAGAATTCGCCGTCGGTGACGGCGAGATCGAGCGAATCGATGGCTACGATCCCACTCGACGGCGGCGCCGGAGGCGCGGGCGCGCCGCGGCGTTTCTTGATCGCAGGCGCGGGATAGACCTTCCGCAGCGAGCGGCTTTCGATGGCGTTCATAGGAACGGCAAAGGATATCCGAACCAATCTGTAACGATGCGGCGTCCGTAGTCACTACGAAAGTGAGGTGAAAGAGATGATCGCCCAGTTGCAGTGGAACTTCGCAATCGACGACGCCGGTTGCGCGCGCCTCATGAACGCCAGCGCGCCAGCAGCGGTGGAGACGGTCACCCCCGGCGAGTACCTGGTCACGCTGCTGCCGCTCGCCACCGCGCGCGAATTCGGACTCACCGCCGATGTCGACGGCGCCTCCGGCTTCATCGCCGCGACGCCGGGAGACGACGACGGCAACAAGCCGAACACCGTTCGCGTGCTCACCGTCCGTCCCGACAACACCTTCGGCCCGAATCCGTTCCGCCTCGTGCTTCGCAGCGCGTAGCACGAGGCGCATCGCTACTTCACCGAGGCCATGAACTTTTCGATGTCCTCCGCCTTACGCGGCGAACCGGATGACAGCAGCTTCGCGCCGCTCTCCGTGATCAGCACGTTGTCCTCGATGCGGACGCCAATGCCGTCGTAGCGGTCGAGTGCTTTCGTGATCGAGGCCTGTTCGTCCTTCGTCAGTTTCATGTAGGCCGGATTGGCCAGGATGTCGTTCTTGCGCACGTAAATCCCCGGCTCGACGGCGAAGACCATGTTCGGCTCGATCTTGCGATCGCGGTCGGCGACGTCATGCGTGTCGAGGCCGATGTGGTGGCCGGGCACGTGGCGGAAGTACATGAAGACCTGTTTCGGATCGTCTTTCGAGATCAGTCCGAGGCGAAGCAATTCGCGTCCGATGACGGCGATCGCAGCGTGGTCCGCATCGCGGAAATGGCCGCCCGGTTTGAGCGCCGCAATAGCCGCTTCCTGCGCCTGATACACAGCGCTGTGGATGGCGCGCTGATCGGCGGTGAACTTGCCGCTGGCCGGATACGTGCGCGTCACGTCGGCGGAGTAGCCGAGGTATTCGGCGCCGAGGTCAGTGAGAAACAAACCGGCGCGATCGACCGGGCCGTTGTTGGCCATGTAGTGCAGCGTGGTCGTGTTCGTGCCCGAAGCCGCGATCGACGGGAAGGCCCAGCAGCAGGTGCCCATGTCCTTGTACGTGTAGTCGATGACCGCATCGACCTGGTTCTCGCTCGTCGCGGTCAGCACCCGTTTCATGGCCGCCTTCTGCGCGGCCTCGGTGATGTCGATGGCGCGCTGGATGATGGCCACCTCGCCCGGACTCTTGACCTCGCGCATGTGCACGAGCAGCGGCTGCGCGTCGCGGAAGCGGAGCGACGGAAAACGGTCGCGCAGGTCGCGCACAAAGAGCTGCTCCTGCGTCGCCGGCGCGGTGGCATCGGGGATGCGCGCCTCGTTCACCGTCCAGATCTCCGCGGTGCCGTTCAGCACCGCATCGTAGTAATGCGGCATCGAGCGCGGCGGAAGGCGTTCGGTGAGCGCATCGAAATTCGTGACGTACGGCCAGCCGGTGATGGCCGTGTTCACGAAGTTGCGGGCGCCGCGCGACGACTCGACGCGCTTGATGCCGCTGATCTTCGTGATCTCTTCGTGCGGCGGAATGCGTCCCGTCCAAACTTCCTGCTGCGGGTTGCGATCGCGCACGAAAATCATCTCCGCGAATTCAGGATCGCCGGGAACCATGACCAGCGTCGTGTCTTCCTCGTCGATGCCGGTGAGGTAGAGGAGATCGTCGCTCTGCCGGAACGGCCACTCCTGATCGCCGCTGCGAATCTGCAGCTTGGGCGAGAAGGCGACAAAGATCGCATTCGGACCGATCTCCTTCGCCAGCCGCGCGCGGCGCGCCGCGTATTCCGAGGCATCGATGGTTGGATGCTGAGCGAGGAGCGGAACGGCCGCGAGGAGTGCAATGAGAACGGTCATCAATCTACGCATAGCCGCTATCGTAATGCCGTGAACTACCTCGCGCATCTGTTGCTGGCCGAGCAAACGGCGGAATCGCTGATCGGAAACCTGGCCGGCGACTTCGTGAAAGGACGCATCGCCGACGAGGTGCCGCCGGCGATCGCGGAGGGAATCCGCCATCATCGCCGCGTCGACGCCTTCACCGATGCGCATCCCTCGGTGGCCGCCTTCCGCCGCGTGCTGATCCCCGAGCACGGCCACTACGCGCGCGTGATCGCGGACGTTTTCTTCGATCACTTCCTGGCTGTCGATTTCACGCGCTACGCAAACGAAGATCTCGATGCGTTTCTACGCCGCGTCTACGACGCGATCGATCCGCACGTGGACACCCTTCCCGGCCGCCTGCGGATCGTCTATCCGCGAATGCGCGATGAAGGATGGCTGTCGTCGTACCAATCGCTGGAAGGAATCCGCCTCGCCCTCGGCGGCATCTCCCATCGTTTGTCGCGACGTCCGCAACTCGCGCCGGCCGTGCGTTTTCTCGATGATGCCGGCACGCGAGCCGAACTCGAGCGACTCTTCCACGAATTTTTCCCCGATCTGATCGCACTCTCTCCGTCGGCGAAGCCGGCGTGAGAACCGTAGACCCCGGCTTTGAGCCGGGGTTTTCGAGGCAGACGCAATTCGTGAGCGCGCTTCAGCGCGCGATAGAAGCTTTCTTTCGCCCGCTCAAGCGGGCTCCCAAATCGTGCGCTCTCTCCGGTTCCCCCAGCTCAAAGCTGGGGGCTACGGTCCTTACGCCGGCTACGCCGACGGCTCGTACTCCCCAACCTCAACCCCCGACACCCGACACCCGACACCCAATGGCCAGACTACAATCGGCCCGTGACCGAAAAAAGCATCCAGGAAACGTACGCGCCGCAGAACCGCTGCTTCGGATGCGGTCCGGCCAACGACAAAGGCCTTCGCATCCGCAGCTTCCGCGAGGGCGACGAATTCGTCTGCGACTGGACGCCGGAGCCGCATCACGCCGCGTTCGACAACGTCCTGAACGGCGGCATCATCGGCGCGCTGCTCGACTGCCACAGCAACTGGGCGGCGACGATGGTGCTGATGGAACGCAACGGCAGTTCGACGCCGCCGTGCACCGTCACGTCGGACTTTCACGTTTTCCTGAAACGTCCCACTCCGATGGCGCCGCTGCGCGTTCGCGCGCGCGTCGTCGAAGCGGCGGACGATCGCGCCGTCGTCGAGGCATCGATCGAGTCGAACGGCAAGATCACCGACACCTGCCGCGGCACGTTCGTGGCCGTGAAGGAAGGCCACCCGGCGTACCATCGCTGGTAATTCATGTCCGCTGAACGCGATCGCCTCACCGGCGCTCCGCACGACATCGCCCGTTGGCGCAAGTGGGGACCGTACCTCGCCGACCGCGCCTGGGGCACGGTGCGCGAGGACTACAGCGCGAACGGCGATGCCTGGTCGTATTTTCCGCACGATCTGGCGCGGTCGAAGGCCTTTCGCTGGGGTGAGGACGGCATCGCCGGCTTCTGCGATCGCTATCAGATTCTCTGCTGGTCGCTGGCGCTCTGGAACGAGCAGGATCCGATTCTCAAGGAGCGCTACTTCGGTCTCGTGCCGGCCGAGGCGAATCACGGCGAAGACGTCAAGGAGTGCTACTTCCATCTCGATGCGCTGCCGAGTCACGCCTACCAGCGGTTGCTCTACAAGTATCCGCAGCGCGCCTTTCCGTATAGTCAACTAGTTGACGAAAATCGCCGGCGCGGCGGACACGATCCCGAGTTCGAGCTGATCGATACCGGCATCTTCGACGACAGCCGCTACTTCGACGTCGTCATCGAGGTCGCCAAAGAGGATGCCGACGCGATCGTCTTCCGCATCACCGCGCACAACCGCGGACCGGAGCGCGCGCCGTTGCATCTCGTTCCGCAGCTATGGTTCCGCAATACCTGGAGCTGGAGCGGCGAATCGGTGACTCCGCCGTCGATCCGCGCCATCGAAATCGACGGACGTCCTGCCCTCCTCGCCGACGACACGAACACTCCTCCTCTCGCCGGCCTGCTGCACAACGCACACCTCGGCGCGCACGTGCTGGAGTTTCCGGCCGGCACGGAGTTGCTCTTCACCGACAACGAGACGAACGGTCCGCGCGTCTGGGGTCCGGGCGCGCAATCGCGCAGCCGCTTCGTCAAGGACGCCTTTCATCGCCGCATCGTCAACGGCGAGCACGACGCTGTGAATCCGGCCAAAGCCGGAACGAAAGCGTGCGGATGGCAACGCGTGGAGATCGACGCCGGCGCGTCGTACAGCATGACCATGCGTCTCGCACCGAGCGGACATCCGCGCGGGGGTGACAACGTCATCGAAATCCGGCGCGCCGAGGCGGATGAGTTTTACGAGAGTGTCCACCCGAAGAAAGCGTCGGCCGAGGAGCGCAACATCCAGCGGCAAGCGTTCGCGGGATTGCTCTGGTCGAAACAGAGTTACCTGCTCGACGTCGACATCTGGCTCGACGGCGACGATCCGAAATGGCCGCCGCCGCAAGAGCGCGAGCGCGGACGCAATGCGCGCTGGCGCCACCTCAACTCCATGCGCATCCTGTCGATGCCCGACAAGTGGGAGTACCCGTGGTTCGCGGCGTGGGACCTCGCCTTCCACACCGTGGTCATGGCCCTCATCGACGCGCACTTTGCCAAGGAGCAACTCTGGCTGATGCTGTTCGAGCAGTTTCAGCATCCGAACGGCCAGATTCCCGCGTACGAATGGATT
>Ga0207650_10000219_pt1 | contig 65290 bp, 61 predicted proteins | sample KBSS63metaG_FD_184325 | JGI IMG/M metagenome (GOLD analysis project Ga0207650, IMG submission 184325) | Switchgrass rhizosphere microbial communities from Kellogg Biological Station, Michigan, USA - KBS S6-3 metaG (SPAdes) (version 2) | ecosystem: Host-associated > Plants > Roots > Rhizosphere...
TATCATCACCAAAAACCCGCTGCTGGCGCCCTTCGTGGTCAAGGGGACGAAGATGTGGCGCAAGCTCGGTGCCTGGTTCTGGCTGGCGACGCAAAACCTTGCCGACTTTCCCACTGCAGCGCAGACCATGCTCAACATGATCGAATGGTGGATTTGTTTGAACATGCCACCAGCAGAGATCGAAGAGATCGCACGGTTCAAGAAGCTCACACCGGCACAAAAAGCCTTATTGCTCTCCGCCAGCAAGGAGCCGGGGAAATACACCGAAGGAGTGGTGTTGTCGAAAAAGCTCGAAACGCTGTTTCGAGCCGTGCCGCCTAGTCTTTATCTCGCCGTGGCCATGACGGAGCCCGAGGAAAAAGCCGAGCGTTGGACACTGATGCAGGAAAACGGCTGCTCGGAGTTGGAAGCGGCTTTTCAGGTAGCTGAGCGCATTGACCGGGCCCGTGGAATCGGGACGTAAGTATCTATTTTAAGCCCAAATAGCGTTACATCTGCAAAGGGCCGGAAAGCGGTTTGGTGCTGGATATGCCCGAACTATCTGAGTAGATTACTCGTCCGAATTCTGGTCGTGTCGGGCTTAACATGGACGTCGGTTCAACAGGAGGGCTGCAATGGATCTGAAGTTCAGTCACGTAGATGTACTGGTTAATAATCTGGAGGAAGCCTGTGCTTACTACGCACAGATACTGAACGCCAGGATCTCCAAAACGCTCGTCTGGGAACGAGGTGGTCCGCACGTGCGCTACGCGATTGCGCTGATCGGTCAAGAGCGCTTCATGTTGGTACAGCCGTTGGCAAGGAACCTGAGGGAGCTATTGGACGCCTCGGGCGAAGGGATGATTTATCGCCACTGCTATTCGACGCCGGACATCGAGAAGGCCTATGACGAATTGATGGTCGCCGGTGTTCAGCCAGAAGACGAAAACGGAAAGCCATTGGCCCGCGCGAACCTGCAATCCCCGTCTGGGACACGCATTATCTGGTTGCCCAAGCGCTTCGGGCACTTCTCTATCGAAATCCTGGAAGACAAGGCGCTAGAGGCATTTGTAGAAGCTGCATTTTCCTGAGTGGTGCGGCGATGAACGTCTGCTTGCCAAAAGCCGTCATCCGAAGCAGGCTTAATTCTGGACCTTTCGCCGCCTGATCAAGTGCGCTGAACCGCCCCGGCAAAGCGAGTCAGATCACTGGAAAGAAAAGAGATCGAATTCCTACGCCGTTAGCTCCTTCATCAAATACAGGTTCCTAGAGTTTTCATGACCCGTTTCAAGATGTTAGTCCATCTCAAGATTAATTTTTTATTCAAGGCAAGTGAGGCACGCTCGGATCAAGAGCATGCGACTCACTATCACGACGATTATTTGGAAGGCTTCGCCTTCGGGTCTGGACGGCACGGCTGCTTCAGTAAGCTGTCACAGAGAGGCTGTTCGGCTGGCATCTTTACTCCCTTCAGTTCACCTAGCACCAAGCTCGAAGGATGTTCTTTGTCATGGAGCAGCTTGTTTCGCGCCGGCAGTGAAAAGGTGTCGAAGCCGTACCCACCGGTACGCCCAGGGGCATCGATCCATATCCGCACGCGAGAGCCCGCGCGGAACGGATGAGAGAACGGTGGTATTTCAACCCGCCCCAAGGTGGGAGTGTCGGGCAGCATAGGCGCAATGGAATCCGGCGTATCGAGCCGCCAGGGGCGTACTTCGGTCGACTTGGAGGCATCAAGCTTTCGCGCAGACATGCGCAGCCAGCCTCGCTGCACATAGACTTCATGCCCGTCAGGTAGCAATTGCGTAAGCGTTACTTGAACGTCCATATCTGGACCTATAGGAGTGGATAGCCAAAGGTCTACGCTACCCGGCCCGTAGGTCATCAAGTCGCGACCAAGCGGGGGGCTGGTGTAAACGAGGCTACCCTCCTCCCAACCCGGCTTCAACTCGCCCCACGCGTTGTCCACCTCATAGGTATTAACGTCAGGCCCCGCAACCGGATAGTTGTACTCATCCGGCTCACCTTGGGACTTGCCCCCCTCGAGCAGCGTGCCGCCAGAACTCAAAGCAAAGCGTACGGGAGTAACCGGTACAGGCATTTGATCTCGCTGGATCACCCAGGCCGGCCTGGCGGTTTCGTTCAAATCGTGAGGCGTGTCACGCAGACTGCTCGTGGTTTCCTGCCAGATTTCAACGTGCGGTCCCTTTGTGAAACCGTTGTCCTTGCCCTTCACGAAGTGATCGAAAAAGCTGACCAACTTATCGCGAAACTGCTTCGACTCATAAAGATCATGCGGTCCATTGCTCTGGATCGTCCATAGCTGCTCAGGCTTCACGGTTTCGTGGTAGTAGCCTTCACGGGCCATTACCGCCTCATCCTGCCAGGCTTCGACAGAGAGAATGGGTACCTGGATCAGGTGGGTTCGCTCGCGAATGTTTCGCTGGCTGATCCACTCATCCCTCAATGGATGACGTATCAACTGGTAGGTCAAAGCATGCTTGCCGATATCGGCTTCGTTCCTGGCCAACTGGGCAAGACACTTTGCGTCGCCTTCACTTGTGGCGCTCGCCTTTACCGCAGCCCAGCGTTGATCCAGGTACCAGTGCCACGCGGTGACAAACTCTGGCGCTGGCACCCCACCTGGAGCCCAGCTGTCCCCTCGTGCATCGCCCAGAGCCATGCCTGGAGCGATTGCCTTGAGGCTGGCCGGGCGCTCTGACGCAGTCATGAGCTGCGACATCCCGGCCCAAGACCAACCGAACATACCTACACGGCCATCCGACCAACTCTGCTTTGCCACAAATTCAACGGCATCGCGCCCGTCAGTACCGTAGGCGGGACTGAGGAAGTCGAAGGTCCCTTGAGAACACCCGGTTCCCCGGGCCTGTACACCGACTACGGCGTAGCCCAAAGCGACCAGTTGCTTGTCGAGATCGACGGAGAACGTTTCATCATCACCGAGGTACGCGCTTCCCCCGATACTTCCCGAGTCATAACCGCTGTAACGAACCAGAACCGGGAATTTGCCTTTCGTATCGGGTAGCAATGCCGAATAACGAAGTTCCGTGCCATCGGCTGTTTTGATATACCCCGTTTCGCGCTTGGCCCAGAAGGGACTCCAACTACGCGAGGGAACATTGCTTACGTCTTGCCCAGGTACATCCTGAGCAAGCGCGGAACCGGAATAAATGGCGAACGAAAGGCTCAAAGCCGCCAGACTCACCGTGACATTAAGAGTGCGTAGACGCATGAATTGCACCTTCAACCGCTTGAGTATTTAGAAAATTTTTGAGACGGAGAGTAAAACGGTCGCGGAGCAGATGTCATCGATGCCCTGAGACGACTCACACTCTGCCTTTGAAAGATCAGTGTCGACATAAGCCAGTCGCCAACCCACGCCAAGGAGTTCCTTGCTGGCCGCCACTTCCCAGTCACGATACCCATTGCGGGCGCTCCCATCAGCACTCACGTAAACCGGATCTTTCGCGTCCGAGTAACCAAAACGGACATCCAGTGATGTCTCATAGGGAAGATTGAAACTGTAGGCGCCCCAGATGACACCGCGGTCACTCCCAAAGGGCTTCACATCATTGGTGTACTTCACACCCAGAGTGGCGTTGTAAGCCGTTGCGGCACCGATCCACTCACCGTAGTTAAACTCGCTTTCCTTGGGATAATCGTATTCGTAATAGATCAATGAAGCGCTGACATCGTCGGTGAAAGAATGCTCGATACCCGCGTAATAGTCATATTCGCGGCGTGTATCGCTATCAAAATCGACGTTGGAAGTGAAAACGCCCAATACCAGCCCGCTTGCGTGATGAAGGCTCGCGTCGAACTGCAAGGCAGGTTTGTTCAGGGTTTGCGATATGCCACCAGTCCTGTAGTCGCTCATCGCAGAGACCAGAAGGTCGACTCTGAAATCCTGGTTCAGTTCGATGGCCTGCACCGGCCCTGCAAGGCTCAGCGCGATGGCTGGAATAACGCTCAGTACGTTCAGCTTCATGTGCTCCGCTCCGTTATTGTTGTTGATGGCAGATTGGCACTGTTATGGTTAACAAAATTACTTTTGTTATTTTTCTAGACTTGCCGAACGGTTGGCTCTCAGTCGACGACGGCTAAATCTAGGATGTTTCTGGGCATTCGCTCTATCCATCTTGCGCACAAAAGCGGCTCAGGTTAGCTTGTTAGTTAAATGTATTAACTATTTTGGCGCAAGGGGTGGGTATGACGGTTTCAGCGAGGAACACACAGGAGTCCGAGGTGACTCATGTCGTCCTGCCCGGGTGGGAGGAGCAGTACACACAAATGTCAGCCGGTCGCCTCAGAGGGCGCCTTGTGCATGCAGAGATTGGGACGGTTCAGCTTTATGAAGAGAGCATCAACCTTCGTGTCGAGCAGGAGTTCCTCTCGCCTGCCGATGCCATGGTCTTCAGCTTCGACATGAACGAAAATGTTTTGTACCTGCTGGATGGTCAAACTCACAATGCATGGGTCACCCCTGAGCACTACCGTGAAGTCGCGGTTGTCTTGAAGCGCAATGCTGTGTGGGGCAACTCAACCACTGGCTTCGAAGAACTGGCACTCCAACCGCTGCAATCGAGGCATTGCGCTGCCTTCGCCGATTCGCTCAGCGGCTTCCTGGCTGACCTGGTAGATGGCAACACCAGACTTGAGAGTCCAGGATTCGCGCAGCATGTGGTAGACAGCTGCTTCACCCTTCTTGGAGAGACTGTCCAAGTTGAGTCGCGCTCGCGCTCAGAGCACCAGGCCAGGCGAGTGGTTGAAAGGGTAAAGGAGGTTATCAGGGACTGCCCTCAAGAAAACCTGGGCTCTCTGGAACTTGCACAACGGGCCGGCGTTTCGGTCAGGCATTTACAGCAATCCTTCCTGCGATATGCCGGTGTGCCCCCGACAGTCTGGCTCCGGAATCGACGCCTGAATGGGGCAAGGCTCGACCTACTTGCTGCAAGCCGTTGCGAGTTGACCGTTGCCGAAGTGGCAATGCGATGGTCCTTCTGGCACTTAGGCAGGTTCTCCCAGTCCTATCACGCGCTATTTGGCGAGCATCCCAATGTCACGCTCAAGCGGGGATTGGATCGCTGCAGTACCAGTTTTCCTGGAATCTGAAGGTGACACGCCACCCTCGGTTCGGATTACGACAGCCAGGAACGCGTCAGCTCACAGACAGCAATGGCAATGGCAATAGCGAACGAGCGGCACGCATAGCTGTGAATTGATGATGTATACCTCTTGATAGCTGTTTCAGGTATTGAAAGCCGGGTTTTCGATCATCAACGCCATGCCCTGCCCACCACCAATACAGGCAGCGGCGATGCCGTACCGCAGGTTGTCCCGGCGCAGTTGCCGGGCGAGGGTTTGCACAAGACGCAGCCCAGTGGCCGCCAGCGGGTGACCAAGGGCGATGGAACCTCCGTTGACGTTCAGCCTTTGAGGGTCAAGTTCGAGCGCCTGTATTACCGCCAGCACCTGAGCGGCTTGGGCCTCGTTGATCTCGAAGCGGTCGATCTGCTCAAGACGCAGTCCGCTGCGTTCCAGTAATAGGCGAATCGCCGGGGCTGGGCCGATACCCATGGTTTTCGGCGGCACACCAATCGCAGTTGCCATCAGCAGTCGCGCCAGGGGCGGCCGGGAACAAGCCGAGTAGCGACAGACCAGCGCCGCCGCCGCGCCATCCACTACCGCGCAACTGTTGCCGGCAGTCTGCACGCCGCCGGCATGCACAGCTCGCAGGCGAGCCAGCGCGGCACTTTCGGTGGGCCGTGGATGACTGTCGCGATCCACTTGGCTGACACCTCGCGGCAGCCCGATGCCTCGCGACAGGCAATCCTCGGCTTCAAAAGATTCGTCGCGGACGGTGGCGATTTCCTCGTCGAACCATCCCGCCAACTGGGCCGCGAGGGCACGCTGATGACTGCGCAACGCCCATGCATCCGCGGCTTCGCGGCTCAGGCCGTATTCGCGGGCGAGGTTTTCCGCAGTGCCGATCATGTCCACCCCGGCCGCCGGATCGAACAGCGCCTCCCAGAGAAAGTCCTTGAAGCCCACCGACGCGCCGAGGCGAAAGCCGCTCCGATGCTCGTAGGCCGCGATGGGGTTGCGCGACATGGATTCAGCGCCAACACAGCACCTGTTCCACCCCGCTGCGCAACTGCTCGGCGGCCTGGCGCAGCAGCTCCAGCCCGGTACCGCAGATGCGCTGCACCGCCAGCGCCGGGACGACCTGGGGAACGCCGCTGTACAGGCCGATGTGGCGAGGCAGCATGTAGGAATCGAAGCTGGCCTGCGCCATGCTCCCGGCCAACACACTGTCCACCGTCAGCGGATCGACACCGGCCCGGGCCAGCACTTCACGCCCTGCCTTGATGCCCAAGTCGATGGGCGACACCTGAGCCAGCGCCCCCCCCCCAGGTCCACCCAGGGCGTGCGAACCATCTCGACGATCGCCGCATCCTCAAAGCGACTGCACAGCCCGCCAAGACTCATGGCCGGGCCTGCGCGCGCAGCATCAGCGGCTCTTCGCCGCGATACAGCGCCTCGACCCACGCTGCCCGGCGCTGCAATACGGTGCGCTGGTTGATCGAACCCTTGTCGGTGATTTCGCCGTGGTCGATCGACGGCGGCTCGTCCACCAACAGCAGCCATTCGATGCGACTGGAGTTACCTTGGGCGTCGCGGTTCAAGCGCTCAAGCCAACCGGCGAACCAGGTCCGTACGGCTGCGCTGGCCAAGACATCCGAATCGCTGGCGTCCTCCTTCAGCCCAGCCAGTTGACGACACTCAGGCACCCGCGGGAAGACCAGGACGCCCAGGCATTCACGGTCCGGCGCGGTAACCACGATATCCAGCACGTAGGGCGAGCCCTCAAGCACCGCGCGGTTGCGAAGCGGACCGACACTGACGAAAACCCCGGAGGACAGCTTGAAGTCCTCGGCGATACGGCCATCGAACATCAGGCCGAGCTGGCTCTGGCATGGATCGGCGAGCTTCAGCGCGTCGCCTGAGCAGTAGAAACCTTCTGCGTCGAACACTTCAGCGGTCTGCTGCGCCGCGCGCCAGTAGCCGGGCATGATATGCGGACCACGGAAACGCCCTTCCAGCTTGTCGCCCACCGGCACCAACTTTACTTCGCAACCCGGCGCCGGCAGACCAATGTAGCCGGCCATGGACAGCGGTCCGGTGGTAAAGGTGCAAGACGGCGACGCCTCGGTCATGCCCAGCCCCGCCATCATGCGGATACGCTCACCGCAATGCCGCTCGGCCACCCGGTCAAGGCGGTCCCATACGCTTTGCGACAGCCCCGCCGCGGCAAAGAAAAACAGCTTCATGTTGGCGAAGAAACGCTCGCACAACGCACCGTCCTGCTCCAGCGCCTTCACCAGTTCTTCCCACCCCTTGGGCACTGTGAGGTAGGCGGTCGGCGAAATCTCCCCCAGGTTGCGCAGCGTCTCAGCGAAGCCCTGGGGCGTCGGCTTGCCGGCATCCAGGTAGAAGGTGCCACCGTTGTAGAGCGCGATGCCAAGGTTGTGGCTACCACCGAAGGTATGATTCCACGGCAGCCAGTCCACCAGCACTGGTGGCTCTTCGGCGAACACCGGGAAAGTCTGCAGGAGCATCTGCTGATTGGCGCAGAGCATGCGCTGGGTGGTGGTTACCGCCTTGGGTAATTTTGTCGAGCCGGAGGTGAAGAGGAACTTGGCGATGCTGTCCGGGCCGGTGGCAGCGAAGGCCGCATCGGCTTTGGCCAGATCGCCGCCTTGCAGCAGGCTGGCGAAATCGACACGGCGACGGCCCGGCACCTCACCTTGCACGCTGATCACCGACACCGAGATATCGAGCACAGCATCGATGGCCCGCTGGAATGGCCGAGTGTCGCTGACGAACACCAGCCCCGGGGTCAATACCTCGCAGACATGCCGCAGCTTGACGAAGTCGTGGGACAGCAAGGCGTAGGCCGGCGATACCGGGCAGTATGGAATACCCGCGTACATGGCGCCGAGGGCGATCTGCAGGTGCTCGATATCATTGCCGGACAGAATCGCCAGCGGGCGTTCCGCTGACAGGCCGAAATCCAGCAGGCTGGAGGCGACCGCCCGCACCTGCTGCAACATGTCCGCGTAACTGACCTCGCGCCAGGCACCATCATCCTGGCGCGCAGCGATTAACGTCTGCTGCGCACGCACCTCGGACCAGTGCACCAGGCGGTCCAGAAGGCGTCCGGGCAATGGCGCCAGGGGTTCGATGGCACGCATGCGCAGGATGCCGTCTGCCTGGCTCACCTCCACCTCGGAATGGCCGATGGACACCTGCCGGTAGCGCGGCGATTTGGCACGGTCGTTCGGCCGTGGACTGGCTTCGGAATTCACGCAGGTTGCTCCTTGTTCTTGTTGTATGTCGTGCCGCCGCCGGCAAGTCGCGGCAGCGGTCGGTAGCGCGTCAGATGGGATAATGCCGAGGACCGTGCTGCATCGTGACCCAGCGCAGCTGCGTGAACTGGTCGATAGCCGTGCGGCTACCGAAACTGCCGTAGCCACTGGACTTCACCCCACCGAAAGGCATCTGCGCCTCGTCGTGCACGGTAGGCCCGTTGATATGGCAGATTCCCGACTCAACCCGCTGCGCCAAGGCCAGGGCGCGGGAGGTGTCGCGGCTGAAGATCGCTGCCGCCAGGCCGAATTCGGAGTCGTTGGCCAACGCCAGCAGGGCCTCGTCGCCATCGCCACGCAGCACCACTGCCACCGGCCCGAAGGACTCTTCACGGTACAGGCGCATGCTTGCATCGACGTTGTCCAGCAAGGTCGGCTGCAAAATGCAGCCCTCCAGCTGGCCACCGCAGACCAGGCGCGCGCCCTTCGCCACGGCATCATCGATAAGCGCCTTGATCCGTTCACCGGCGGCGCTGTCCACCAGCGAACCGAGTATCGATGCCGGGTCTTGCGGATTGCCAGCACGTAACCCGGCGACTCTGGCCGCAAGCTTGTCGACGAAGGCGTCGGCAATTTGCTGGTCCACCACCAGGCGCTCGGTGGACATGCAGATCTGCCCCTGGTTGAAATAGGCGCCGAACGCGGCGGCCTGCACTGCAGCGCCCAGGTCAGCGTCATCCAGCACCAATAGCGGCGCCTTACCGCCCAGCTCCAGCAGCGCCGGCTTGAGGTGACGCGCCGCCAATTCGCCGACGATGCGCCCGACATGGGTCGAACCGGTGAAATTGACCCGGCGCACCGCCGGGTTGGCGATCAGTCGCTCGACGATCGCTGGAGCATCCGCTGGGGCATTGCAGATCACGTTAACTACACCGTCGCCAAGACCGGCATCTTGCAGCACCTGGCCAATCAGCCGGTGCACCGCCGGGCTCAGTTCCGACGCCTTGAGCACCACCGTGTTACCACAGGCCAGGGGCATGGCGATGGCGCGAGTGCCTAGGATCACCGGGGCGTTCCACGGCGCGATGCCCAGCACTACGCCGCACGGCGCGCGCAATGCCATGGCGAAACTGCCGGGCACGTCAGACGGAATCACCTCGCCGGTGATCTGGGTGGTCATGGATGCCGCTTCACGCAGCATGCCGGCAGCCAACTTGACGTTGAAGGCATACCAGTTGGCCATGGCGCTTGTCTCGCCAGCCGCGGCGATGAACTCGTCGCTACGCGCTTGCAGTTGTTCGGCGGCAACCAGCAGGCGGCTGCGTCGCTCATTGGGTGCCAGCCGCGACCAGACCGGGAATGCCGCCTGGGCCGCGGCGACCGCAGCATCCGCATCGGCCAGCGTGGCAGCGGCGACCTGCGACACTACCTCTCCGCTGACGGGATTGCGCCGCTCAAATGTTCGTCCATCACTGGCAGGGCACGAGCGCCCACCTATCAACAAAGGCACCTGCAACATGCTCATTCCTCTTTCTTATCGTTATCGGAAATCGTCAAAAGCGCGCAGAAACGGGCAGCTCTTTACAGGTGCTGCCCATCGACTTCAGCGCTTATAGGCCTGCAGGCCGGGCTTGATGCTCTTGTCGTCGAGGAACTGCTTCATACCCTGTTCGCGACCGCCTTCGGTGTCCAGCAGGCGCGATTGGTCGAGCTTGGCGTACAGGTAGTCTTCGTTCTGCTCCCAGGTCAGTTCGCGGCAGCGCTTGAAGCCGTGCTTGGCGGCGCGCAGCACCACCGGGTTTTTCTCCAGAAGGTTCTGCGCCAACTCGCGGGTGACGTTACGCAGTTGCGCCAGGGGCACGCTTTCGTTTACCAGTCCCATCTCGGCGGCCTTTTGCCCGCCGAAGGTCTTGCCTGTCATGATGTAGTACAGCGACTGGCGGTGCCCGACAGTATCGGCCATAGCCTTGCTGACCAGGTTACCCGGCGGGATGCCCCAGTTGATTTCAGAAAGACCGAAAGTGGCTTCGTCGGCACAGATCGCCAGGTCACACGCCACCAGCGGGCTGAAGCCACCACCGAAACACCAGCCGTTGACCATGGCGATGGTCGGCTTGGCATACATGCGCAGCAGTCGCCACTGCCATTGCGAGGCTTCGCGGCGGATTTTTTCCTGGAGGATTTCCGGGCCTGCGTCCACCTCACGGAAGTATTCCTTAAGGTCCATCCCGGCAGTCCAGGAATCACCCGCGCCAGTCAACACCAGCACCCCAGCCGCGGAATCCTGTTCCAGGGTCTCTAACACATCGACCATCTCACGGTTGAGGGTCGGGCTCATAGCATTGCGCTTATCCGGTCGATTCAGGGCGACCCAGGCGATGCCGGATTCCAGTTCGACCTTTACGGTAGTCCAGCGGCCTTCGTAGTTGCTCATGGAGATGCACTCTTGTTGTTCGTGGGCGATGAGGTGCACGCTAATTTAGCAAATTAGTTATGTCAATTAACTATTTGAAAATTACATTTTGCCTTCTCCGCTGGCCCAAGTGTCCGCAGTCCGCTTGCTAGCCATAGGCTACCCGGACGGGCAGAATGGGTAACTTTTTTACTCATGACTCCAGGAACCCCCTTTCGATGGTCAGGTCCGCCCGCAAAAACGAAGCTACACCCGAGCCCGCAGTGGCGCTGGATGCATCGCTCGAAGATCTGGTTGGTTACGCCCTGCGCCGCGCCCAGCTCAAGCTGTTTCAAAATCTCATCAGTTGCCTGACAGTGCATGACTTGCGACCGGCCCAGTTCTCCGCACTCGCAATCATTGAGCAAACCCCCGGTTTGATGCAGGCAGATCTGGCCCGGGCGCTAACCATCGAACCACCGCAAGTGGTGCCATTGCTGAACAAACTGGAGGAGCGCGCGCTTGCGGTTCGCATTCGGTGCAAGCCAGACAAACGCTCCTACGGCATTTTCCTCAGCAAGGCTGGTGAAAACCTCCTCAAGGAACTCAAAAAGATCGCCGCCGAAAGCGACCGGGACGCCACTGCAGCACTTGACGAAGATGAACGTACGGAGCTTTTGCGTCTGCTGAAGAAGGTCTATCAAGTCTAAGCATTCTTGGAATTTCGGTTATCTGTCCTACGAAATCGGGCCTGACTCTCGAGCTCACGCAGGTATCAAGACGACCGTAAAAAATGGCCGATAACCGAACATTAATTTCATTATCTATTCCTCATGACAGCCTGAATTCAGTGCACACAGCCTGCTGGCGCTAGCTCCACACCCGTGAAAGTCTCGACAGAAAAAAATGCTGTGATTTTAGTTGTGTTTGTTAATCTTATTTCTGCCCACGGGGGGGTGCTACCGCTACAGAACAAAAACAACACTGAGGTCATGCCATGCATTCTTCATCGCGTCGTCCGACGCTGACTATTGCCCTATGTTTCGCCGTCGCACTGATCGAAGGATTCGATCTGCAATCGGCCGGCACAGCCGCCGCCGGCCTACGGCAACGCTTCGAGCTCGATGCGATGATGCTTGGCTGGGTATTTAGCTCAAGCATCATAGGCCTGCTGCCAGGGGCTTTCTTCGGCGGCTGGCTGGCGGACCGTATCGGACGGAAGAAGGTCCTGGTGGCGGCGGTCATCCTGTTTGGGGTGTTCTCACTATGGACCGCCTTTGCGGGTAACTACGGACAACTGCTACTTGCCAGGTTCATGACCGGACTGGGCCTCGGTGCCGCCCTGCCCAATCTCATCGCCCTGTGCGCAGAAGCTGTAGGCGAACGGCGTCGAAGTACCGCCATCAGCATCATGTACTCCGGCGTACCTCTGGGTGGAGCGCTGGCCGCATTGGTGGCGATGTTCGCCCACGATCAATGGGAATTGACGTTCATCATCGGTGGATTGGCGCCTTTACTGGCTGTACCATTGATGTTGATGCTGTTGCCCGAATCAAGGGCCTTCCAGCTCACAACGAGACCGGATGAGCGCCTTTCGACTGCTACCGCGCTTTTCGGGGAAGGGCGTGTCAGTGCAACCTTGATGCTGTGGTTGAGCTACTTATTTACCCTCACCGTAATGTACATGCTGCTTAATTGGTTGCCGTCGCTGCTTCTCGACCAAGGCTTCAGCAAGTCTGACGCCGGGTTGGTCCAGATGCTGTTCAACGTTGGCGGGGCGATCGGCTCATTGCTTGGCGGCGTGTTGCTGGATCGGGTAAATCCCGTGCGAGTTGTTTTGTGCATCTATGGAGGATTGCTGGCTGCGCTGGCGGGCCTTGGCCTGGCAGTCGGGATCATAGCCATGGCTATTGCGGGATTTGCCGCCGGACTGCTCGCCCTGGCGGCGCAACTGGTGCTCTATGCCTTGGCACCACCACTCTATCCAACTGCAGTAAGAGCGACAGGCGTTGGCGCGGCAGTGGCAATCGGGCGTCTAGGCTCGGTCAGCGGGCCTCTGGCGGCAGGGCAGATTCTGGCCGCCGGGGCCGGTAGCACGGGCGTATTACTAGCAGCTTCACCGGGGCTGGTGGTAGCTGCACTTGCTGTATTACATATACTTCGACGCGCTAGGAGCGTATCCGGATCACAGGTGTCGGCGCACAACGGCAATGCTTGAGATGGCGGGATAACCAGTTTCTTGCCCGTACCCCAAGTTTCACCGGGCCATTTTGAGATAGCGATGGGACGCTCGCGAGTGATCACTGTTGGCAACTGACTATCGCGAACGTCTGTATATGGACTACTCCTCATTGCAAGCCCCTTTGCTTTGGCTACCGCGCCGACTGCACACGTATATTCGGCCTCTAAATACAGCATCGTTTCGATGCAGGGCCATGATGGGCTATTCGCGCGTCGGCTCCCGATTGCTTTTTCGTGCTTTTCGCACTTAGACATTAGAGGGTTTTGCCGACGCCGGTTCGACCGGTTTGCCATCGTTCAGGTTGCTTTGCAATCGTGGTTAAGAGTTGTTTCTCTCGTAGAACACGTTGGGTAAATGGATCAGGCCGCTGCCTGATCCGGTTGGTAATCAGTGCCGTAACGCAGCATCGCCCAAGCCATGCGTGCAGTTTTGTTGGCCAACGCAATAGCGGCCACATTGGGATGCGATGAGTCGCCTGGATATCCTGTTGTTCGATCGTCTTGATGGCGACGAATCGCGTGGTGGGACGGATCATCGCCTCACAGATCGCCTCGGCATCGTTCATGTCGTTCTTGTTGCTTTTGACATAAGGTTTAACAAACTGGGGGGCGATCAGCTTGACTCGAAATCCGCGAGCTTCGAGTTGCCGCGCCCAATGATGGGCGCCACCGCAACTCTCCATGCCGATCTCACAACCAGGTTCGATCTTCTCCAGCACCGTTTGCAGCCATTGATCACGAGACAGACGCTGCCGCCAGACCGGCTTCTCATGGCGATCCACACCGTGGATCTGAAATACGTTCTTGGCCAGGTCGACCCCAATGCGCATAAGCTGCTGCCTATTTGGATTTTTGGCATTGGCTTCGATTTACGAACCTTAATAAGTACGCTGCGCGAGTTGGCGGCGACCCAAAAGCTGAACTTTTGGCGATTTTTGATTTCCTTGAGTATTGGTTTTCAGAGCAAGATTTCAGAGGCTGCGCATTTGCTCGCGGTCTGAATGACTTTAATGATGACGCATCGAAAATTTTACGCGCCAAAGTCAGCGTGCATTTCGATGAATGGGCTAACTTCATTATGGCGAGCTTGTCCCTGTTCGTGGAACCCGAAAAGGCAGACATTATTCTTCCACAGTTTCTAAGCCTTATTACCGGAACTACCGTTGGTGCCCACGCCTCAGGCAATGTAAAAATCGCGCAACTAAACAAGCAGATAGCTGAAATATTATTAATTGCCAGAGCAGGCTAATTTTCAGGACTGTATCTATCCTCGGCGACTTCTTGATCCCAACTTTTCCTACCTTTTCGCTTTGCGTTTCAAGTCGTTGTCGCTGAACGACATTGCGCTTATGGGCCCCCCTGCTTCTAGTTGATATTGCGACATTACCCCTACTTAACCACCTAAATACGTTGCTAATGACCACCTAATTATCGTCGAATTAACCAATCGGCTTTGAAATGGTGACTCACTGGGAGCGGCTCGGCGAGAGGAGCAACTCGTCTCAGCGTAATTGGGTGGACGGGCACGGCGCATAGATACTCAAATAAAAAGATCAAAACCTTCGCCAATTTCATTTAAAGTGAAAAAACCCCGAAAAGAATGGAATAAATTTCGCTAACCTACTGATTTATCGCAACTTTCTCTTCAGTCGTACTGAAAATTCATGACTGGGGCCATCATCAAGATCGCAGCCGCGAAGACGCCTAGTTTCAAAGCCGGTAAGTCGCTGAAAGACGCGGTTAACTAGAAGCTGGTGGCGATTGCCCAATACCAACTCTGCGAGAGCGCTGGTATTGGGGCTTCAGCAGCCGAAACGCTTGCTGAACTCCGGGAGCCGTTCAAGCATGAGTATGAACGCGTCTTAAACGTCGTTTTTCTCAGCTTTGATTTGGGCTGGGCGAAACACTGCTTAGCCGCTGCTGAATCCTCAACAAGAATCCGGCTTCAAAGGCATCCTGGCAGTCACCGACAGGAAAGGTTTTGCGCGCTTGCGCCAACTCCCACCACAGTGGAATCTCGCCGGGCGTATCAAGCCAAGCCTGAGCGCATTGCACGCCACGTTCGATCATCGGGGCAAATTCGTTGCCCCAAGGCGTCAGAAGACTTGGGCTACCATCCGCCGCCGGAATTGAAATGTAGTTTTCGTCCATACACACCCTAGATTTCTGATTTTTTGTTAGACGCTGGGCCCAGCTTCGAAAAGCTTAACGACACCAAATGAATGCTCGATAACAGGCATGAGCATCAAATGGCCTAGATCAATACCAATGTAGACTATATCCCGTGGATTGAGAGTCCCTCAGAGCGCAATTTGCGCGCATGACTCAAGACTACGAACAGCTTCGTCTGCATCTGGCGGAAAACATCCGCTGGATGAGACGCGTGAAAAGCCTGACCCAAGAGCAGCTCGCGCTCATGGCCGAGGTGGATCGCACCTACGTCAGTCAGATCGAACGATGCACGGGCAATCCGTCGCTGTTGGTCCTGTGCAAGCTCGCCAATATTTTCGAAATTACCGCAGATCAGTTACTTGTGGACCCCGACATCCTGCGCAGCGCCCTTCACGTCAAATAATAGTCTCACGTCTCACAAACCCGATAGACCCGCCTTCATAATTTCCACTGACAGTCTTCAGTCCGTAATCGAACCTGCCCAGGCCATACACCGAGAGCCTGGATCATGCCTGTTGCCTGCTCGTCAATCTCGCCCACAAAGCTACGGCCCCTGGCGCTGAGCGTCCTGCTGGCGTGCGGCCCAAGCGTGGCGCTGGACACCGCCAGCATCACGTCCTCCGTGCTTTCGCCAAATTGCCTCGCCTACAGGGTCGTCGGCATTTGTTTCTGGCTCCTCTGCACGCCCTTCGGCTGCACAGTCAAGACCTCGACCAAGGTTCGTCATTTCATTCCTGAGCTGGTGGTGTCGAGCTACGCCACCACCGGCAATAACCCATGGACCGAGATGGCTACCCTCTCCGCTCCCATCAGTGGTGCAGAAGGTGGCGGCAACCTGATCACGCCGAACACCCAGCGCGACAACCTGCCCCGCTTCAAGAACGTTGATGGCATCGGCCACCCCGGAGGTTGGGCTGCCACGCAATTGGCTTCGCAATCCGGCTATGCCTGCCCCAGCGGTGCAACTGCGTTCATGCCCTACTACCTGAGCACCCTGGACTCACTGGCCTGGCGCCATGGCATTCCGGAAAGTCTTTACCCCGAGTCGCTCATGCCGGGGATCCGTGAAATCGGTCGTCAGGCCTCAGGAAACATGTGGGGCAACGTTTATCCCCGGCAGGGTTTTCTGTTGCAGCCCGACGATTTCAAGGCGGCCGCAGTCATGGCGCAACGGGCCGGCGATGTGATTACCCGCAATTGGCAGCCGCATGCGTACTTACCACTCACGCCCGCCAAACGCGACGGCTACTGGCCGCCGGGTCCGATCGTTGAAAACGACGCTTCGACCCACAAATGGCAATTGCTCTACCCCCAGGTGCAGCCCACATGCGCCATCTTCCCCAGCGATCCGGTACAGAGCGCGGATGGCGGCTACGCCTGGTCACTGTGGCGGCCCTATAGCTGCTGCAAACGTGAGGGACAGACCTTCCTTTTCAGCATCGACTTCGAAGGAGGTGCTTCATGAATCGACTTCGCGCGCGACCATGGTTGGGCGTGGTGAGTTTGTCGCTCTACGGACTGCTCGCCATGGCCACTCATGCCCACGCCGCCGAGGGCGATTACCGCCTGGGTACTCAAGGCGAAGTACTCGACGACCGAGTGATATACACCATTGGTGGCGGCTCGGCAGTCGGCTCACCGAGTTCGCTCTACCGACCCAGTGGTCTCGGTGTCGGCGGGTCCTGGCGAGCAAACATGATGTGCGGAAACATGAGCCTCACCAATACCCTGCAGAACCAGCTGAACGGTGCCACCGAAGGTTTCCAGCAGATCATGGGCAGCATTGTGCAGAACGCGAGCCAAGCCGTGATGTCGCTGCCAGCATTGATCATCCAGCGCGCCAACCCCGGACTCTATGAGTTACTCAGCAACGGGGTGATGCAGGGGCGTATCGACTTCGACCGCTCCAAGCTGACCTGCCAGGCCATGGCCGAAAAGATGGCGGACAAGGTCGGTCAAGCCGGCTGGGGCGCGCTGGCTAAGAACCAAGAAATGCAGGGCAATCTGGAGCAAACCGGCGGTGATGCGGTGGCTGCGGTAAAAAATACCGAGACCCATAACGGCAACAATGGGGTGTCCTGGGTCGGCGGGCAGAAGGCTGGAGGTAGCGGGCAGACGCCCATCCGGGTGACCTCCGACGTAGTGCGCGCGGGCTACAACCTGCTGCATAACCGGACGGTGGACGACAGTGACTCAATCAGTAGCAGCGACTGCTTAGGCGGCGCTATTTGCCAGACCTGGGCCTCGCCCCAAGAGGAAACCGAATGGGCTGTTCGCGTGTTGGGCGAGAGCGAAGTCGCGACCTGCGACACCTGCGAAACCCTGCGTGCGACCGCTGGCAGCGGATTGACGCCGCTGATCCAGGAGGCCTACAGCGAACGCCTCAAGGCCCTGCAAGGGTTGCTGTCCGGCTCTCTGCCGCCTACTTCTGACAATCTGGCTAAAGCCTCCAGCCCGATGCTGCCGGTGACCCGTGGTGTGATCGAAGCCCTGCGCGATGATCCCGACCAGGATCTGCTGGCACGGCGTCTGGCCAGCGAGACGGCCTTGTCCAGCGTACTCGACAAGGCGCTCCTGCTACTGCGTACGCTACTGGCGGGCAGCCACGAACCCAACATCGCCTCCGCCGAACCGGCCCAGACCGCCTTAACGAAAAACATCGACGCTCTGGAGCGCGAAATACGCCTGCTGCAGACCGAACTGCAGGTCCGGCAGATGTTGGCCACCAACACCGCCAGCCTGGTGCTCGATCGGCATGCCGGTGGTGCCGATGCTTCGCGCACCGTCGAGCAAGGCGACCCGGAGCCGGGACGACTCAATGATGCTGACGCCAGGCGCAAGTGAGCCATGAAACGCTCACTCCTATTCACTTTGCTTTCAGGTCTGGGGATTGCCGCGGTGATGATCCTGAGCGCCGCACTGGTCGCCTGGATCGGCCGCACTGCGCTGGGCAGTTTCGAGGTCTGGCAGCAGGCATTCGAATCCGTACGGCCCTATCTGCGGTGGTGGCGCGTCCTGCTCTACGTCGCCCTCTTTGCGCTCTGGTGGGATCTGCTTCGGCGCTACCGACATCGACCACAGGAGCGACTGCGCGTGAAACGCATCGGAGCATTAGGGCTCGTGCTCTTTACTTGCGTCGAACTCTCCCGACTGTGAGGTCACCACCATGCTCATGAGCACCAACAGCTACCTGGAGTTTTACCTCTCCCTGCTGGCCTGGATCATCAACAACGGCCTCTGGAGTGTCCTGTCCGACACCGGGCTGTTCGCCGCGCCCTTTGGTGCAATCATCTTGCAGGAATGGTTGTCTGCCCGTCAGCAAGGCGCGGATGAAGGCAACAAGGGACTGCTCTCGGTGCCGCGGATCGAGAACCGGTTGTGGCTGGCCTACATCGTCGTGTTGTTCGGTTGCGCGCCGGTCTTTCCGTTGAGCCTCTCGTCAATGACGTTCGATGATGCGGCGAGTCAGCGCTGCGGCGTGAGTGTGGCCAAACCGACGGAAACCGCCTGGGGGACGACCTTCAATACTATCGGCGAACGCTCCGCTAACGTACCAATCTGGTGGTTTCTGGTGCATGCCTTGAGCAAAGGCGTGACCGCGGCGGCCACCGCTTCCATCCCCTGTGCGCCGGATATCCGGCAGATGCGCATGGAGATCGACAGCTCGCGCATCGACAGTCAGGTACTGCTGCAGGAAGTTGCCGACTTCACTCGCGATTGCTATGGCTATTCCCGCTCTCGGCTATTCACCAATCGCCCGCAGTTGGACAAGGCAAAAAGTCACGACGCGTCCTGGATCGGCTCAAGCTATTTTCTCGATACGCCTGGCTATTACGACACCGATCGCTCACGCACGCCGCGAGTCAGTTGGTCGTATGACGAAAACCGCGATGCCTCATTGCCTCGATTAGAGAATGGTGCGGGCTACCCCACCTGCAAGCAGTGGTGGAGCGATAGCGGTGTTGGGTTACGCGAACGTTTGATCGAGCAGGTCGATCCCTCGCTGCTGACTCAGCTGAAAGGTTGGTTGACTGGCCGTTCGAGCAACAAGATCGAGGATGCCACCTTGCGCGAGCTGGTCAGCCCGCGCCAGCAATCGATGTCCATGTCGCCCGGACAGGTATACCAGGACTATGGCTCTAGCGCTCGTGGCGGCTCGATCAATCAGGGGCTCAATAACCTGGCCACCAACACTGGGTTGGCCCTCGGCTCCTTCAGCAACTTCCCAGCGATGAATGCGCTACGCGCCGCTCTGCCGATGGTGCAGGCCTTCCTCATCATGGGCGTCATCATCAGCTTGCCGTTGATCCTGCTGGTCAGTACCTACCAGCTGAAGACTGTCATGACCGTGACGTTCGCGCTGTTCACGCTGCACATGCTGAGTTTCTGGTGGGAACTCGCCCGCTGGGTCGACTCCAGCATGCTCGATACGCTGTACAACCAGGTTTCGGCGTCCAATCAAGTGTTGTTATCGCTGCCCACATCCGGGTTTATGGATGGGACGGTCACGGCGCAGGTAATTGAGTATGTGATGGGGGCGATGTTCATCGTGCTGCCGATGGTTTTTCTAGCCACCATGAGTTGGGCCGGATATAGCGTAGGTTCAGGCGTAGAAGGAATGCTCAGCAGGGGAACCCACGCAGCACAGACAGCGAGCTCTAACGGAACCTCTCAGTTGATGAGCGGTGCAAGAATTATTTCAGGTAAATCGGGCTCAAAATAACCACGAAGTTACTTTAGTGAACCCCATTTATCGTACCGCTCAGGCCAAGACGTCCTATGTATTGGATCATCGAGATCATCAATATCTGGAGTGTCTGAATCTTGAACTGGGATAGCTGCTAATGCGACGAATGTGCACACCAGAACAAACAACCAGAAGCTAACAAAAAGAAATGCACCAAGCAGGGTCAACTGGGCAATCCAAAAACTCCCGCGAACAAGTAATTTACCTGCGGGCATACCTGCCGCCACCGCACGCTCAGCTACGCGGGACTCAAACATTTTCAACTTACGGTAACCACACTTTACCGACATGCCACATGCGTACGCCCAGCGGTGGGCACATGAATTCTGAACAGGTTGCTGAGTCGGCATGGTCTCGCCCTCTTCTGAGCGTTTTCATGGTTGAGACAGGAATAACAGCCTACTACTGAAAACGGTCCGTGCCTGACCGTTTATCAGTTTACCCGGCCGAATAATCTTCACTGGAAGACAGAAGACTAGCCGCGTGAAACAGCGTCTCTACAGCGATTGACCCATATAAATCGTCCGGTTAAATACAAGGTACGGATCGCTGTTATCGACAGTACCCTGCCCAGGTAGCCAGAGCCTTCAAGGCTACGTCACTTTGCTGATGGTTCTCCCCAAGTGCGATTAGCGTTCGGTGGCTCGCACGGTGACCGTTTCTACGGTGATGAACGCCTATTGCTCTCCTGAGCGCCTTCCGAGCTCTGCTCGCCAGGCAAACCTTCTTGTTTTTCTTCAACCCACTGCGGGGAAATTCTATCCCCCACGGGATGGTCTCTTCGCGCTTTCAACGGAGACACACCATGTCCGACTCACTTACACCCGAAGCTCTGAACACCCTTCGATTGCCCATTGTGTTCACTCCTGGCGCGTGGCAACGCGCAGTACTGCTCGAGCGCTCAGGTCATCCTGAGAAGCTGCAGGTCGATCGGTTGAGCAACGTATTGCGCGCAGCTTTCGAGGCTCACCTGACCTCTCCACACGAGCCCTATGTGGTGTTCGAGGTAGCCCACATCGCGTCAACGGGTCATCCACGCCAAAACCCCTTGCTGCAACTGAGCCTAAGCCTGCTCCTCGAGCCAGGCCAGCCTAACGCCTTGCTGATAGCGCTTGCAGGAGAACATCAACGCTAAACGCATACGGTCGTACTCGGCCCCCCGATCCACACTCAGATGGCATGCAAGCCCTGCATCAATCCAACCATCACCCACCGGGGAACCCTCCCCGACGGGCAAGGCGTTCCTCCGTTTTCTCTCGAGGAAAATGCCATGCGCGATATCTACCAAGACGTGACTGACAAGATCGTGACCGCTTTGGATCAAGGCGTTGCCCCCTGGATCAAACCCTGGTCCCCAAGTGGCTCAGCTTACATCGGTCATCAACCCTACCCCATCAACGCCATCACGCATCGTCCCTACTCGGGGATCAATTTACCGTTGCTCTGGGCCGAGGCCAGGTTGCAGGGGTTCACTCAAGATCGTTGGCTGACCTTCAACCAAGCCAAAAAAGCCGGTGGGTACATCCGTAAGGGAGAGCAAAGTACCCTAGCAGTGCTCTACAAGCCGATGGAGCGCGAGGAACAGACCGAGTCAGGCCAACCCGTACTCGATGAAAACGGTCAGCCCAAGGTCGCTTACTTTGGCATTCTCAGGACGCATTTTCTGTTCAATATCGAGCAAACGGAGGGGGTCGAAATGCTCAATGAAACCCTGCTCGAGACGGAGAAGAGTGATCCCTTCCAGCCCAACAGCACTGCGGAAAACCTGCTGTTAAGTTCGGGTGCACACATCGTTCATCGATCTACCGACGAAGCCTTTTACCACCCGATCAGGGATCTCATCCAACTGCCGACAAAAGCGCAATTTCACGACGAAGGTGGGTACTACGCCACCGCACTGCACGAGCTGACGCACTGGACTGGGCATCACGCTCGGTTGCAGCGCGAAGGCGTGACCTCATCCTGTCCGTTCGGCTCGCCAGGCTACGCCTTTGAGGAGTTGATCGCCGAAATGGGCGCTGCGTTTTTATGTGCCTACACCGGTATACAGGGAGAGCTGCGGCACGAGGGCTACATCGATTCCTGGCTCGGCCTGCTCAAGGCTGACAAGCGTGCGATCTTTCGCGCCAGTGGACACGCCCGAAGCGCCTCGGAGTATGTTCTCCACCTGGAGCAGCAACTGAAGCAAGCGGTCTTGGATGACTCACTATGCATGAACGACGGAGCTTAATTGTTACCTCACCACTGCAAACGTTTCACAGGGCCCAACGCGAGTTGAGCCCTTTTTTCTGTTCCCTGAAAACAGACGACATTACGCTGCGAGCCCCTCACGCAAAGAACAACAGAGGGGCGCACACCCGCAGCATGCCGTTATGTATCCAGGTTCTGCGCCAGAAAATCCACCAGCTCGAGCGGACTCCGGCTATCGATCACCTTGTAGATCAGATCGCGTTTACTGCGCGGCAACTTCTTGACCACGCTCTTCGCCGAAGCCCTGACGGCTTCGTCGGTCCCATGGATCCGTGCCGCAAGCAGCAGCACGAGCGTGGCGTCAGTGAGGTTCATGGCAAGACCCAAAAATATGCACCGCAGTGTACCGACTCTTTTCTTTTCCGTACTAGCCCCCCAACAAAACTATGCCTAGCAGTATCCATATTCCGATTGCCGCACAAAGGGACACCAGCCAAAAGGACGGGTAAGGGTTAGAAGGGAATGGGGACTCAAGGGTAAGAGCCCTATCCGAAAAGGCTAAAAGGCCACTGACCCAGCCACTTCCCGGAGGTCACGATGCTCAACCTGTTTCGCCGCAAAAGGCAGACGCCTCCTCCGCCACCGACCGTGAGCATCGCCGAAGGCTACCTACCGATCGAGTCGGCCCACAGCTTGTTAGCCGCGGAGCACCGCCGCCAGTTACTCGATCGCATCTGGCAGTACACCGCCCTCTCCCACGCCCAATTCACCCAGCTCTATTTAAATCCGATCCATCGTTACGCCGAACGGGTCCAGCAACTGCCCGCCAGCGAGACGCACCATCATGCGTATCTCGGCGGCATGCTCGACCATGGCCTAGAACTGGTAGCCTGCAGTCTGAAACTGCGCCAATCCTATCTGCTGCCCACCGGTGCCGCACCCGAAGACCAAGCCGCCCAGACCGATGCCTGGTCGGCTGGCATCGCCTATGGCGCCCTGCTGCATGACATCGGCAAGATCGCCGTGGACCTGCTGGTCGAACGCCAGGATGGTAGTCCCTGGCATCCCTGGCAGGGTCCGCTGGATCAACCCTACCGTTTTCGTTACCTCAAGGGTCGGGATTACCATTTGCATGGCGCCGCCGCGGGTTTGCTCTACACCCAGATTCTCGACAGGCCGATATTGGATTGGCTCAGTGGATTTCCGTCACTGTGGGCTAGCCTGCTGTATGTCCTGGCCGGCCAGTACGAACGTGCCGGCGTGCTGGGCGAGTTGGTGATTCAAGCCGACCGTGTCTCCACCGCGCAGAATATCGGAGGTAACCCAAGCAAGGCGCTGCAAACACCGATTCATTCGTTGCAACACCACTTGATCAGCGGACTGCGTCATCTGGTTCAGCACGAGCTGAAACTCAACCAGCCAGGTGCCGCAGCATGGCTGACCCAGGACGCACTGTGGCTGGTCAGCAAAACGGTCACCGACAAGTTGCGAGCCTACTTGCTGTCGCAATCGATCGAAGGTATTCCCACGTCCAACATAGCGGTGTTCGACGAATTGCAATCGCATCGGCTGGTCGAGTCGACCCCCGAAGGCAAAGCCATCTGGACCGCACTCGTCGCCCAGGGAAACTGGCAAAAAACCTTCACCTTTCTGCGACTCCAACCGGCTTTGATCTGGGGAAATGAGGACCGCCCTGAAGCTTTCAGCGGAACGGTGAGCATTGCGGCCGATGACCACCCGACTGCCGTTCCGGTACCACCACCTGCGCCCGAGACAGTCAGTACAAGATCAACTCAAAGCCCATCGCAGCCCGAGCCACTGGCGATGGAAGATGCCGACTACCTCGGCACGCTGTTGGATATGTTCGAGCTGGAAGAGCCTGAGGTCAGCGACACATCGTCAGCAGGCATCCTCGAAATCTCAAATTCCTCATCGGACAACCCTGGTCAAGCATTCCTGAGTTGGGTCAAGGAAGGCATCCTGAGCCACAAGCTGGTCATCAATGACAGCAAGGCCAAAATCCACACGGTGAGTGGCAGCGTATTTCTGGTCACGCCGGGACTTTTCCAACGCTACGCGCAGGAGTTTCCTGGTATCTCACAGGGGGCCGATCAAGAAGTTGAAGAATGGCGCTGGGTGCAGAAGCAGTTTGAGAAACTGAAGATCCACAGGAAGCGAGACAACGGTCTGAATATCTGGGCGTGCCAAGTGCAAGGCCCTAGGAAGAAAACCATCCTGAAGGGGTATCTAATTAAGGAGCCGAAGCTATTTTTTGAATTGATACCACCCGATAACCCTTTTCTTAAAATCGAAACAGATTAATTCCCGTGGTGCTCAATGGCTGTCATTAATCCCTTTGTTTTCTCGACCTGCATAATTTCAATACCTGTTTGACCCTACGGGTAAAAACCAGTACGTCCCTCGTCCCCTGCATCTCCAACAAACTCAATAGGTTTAAGCAGTTCACGCGCGATCTGCTTCAGATCCTGATTTTCAAGAATGATGATCTGGCCCGGGCCGGACCAATTAGCAAGCCAGCTATAGAAGCGGTCAGTTACCGTGAGGACTGCAACATCTCGCTGCTCCTTACTTTTGGGGTCAGCATAAGACTTTAAAGGCGAGTCAATGACGACGAATCCGAGATGCGGGTACCCCTTTTCTATAGCATGAGCCATTACGGCAACGGTTAGCGCTGCCAAGAAAATGGATCGTTTACCTGCACCAAAATCAAGGCGTGCACGACCGTTAATGGTGAGGTCGCATACATTCGCATCTAGCAATACAGAATCGATCAGTTCAAAACCCCAAGCATGCAAATACTCCTTTGCAAGCGAAGCTACATCTGTGGCGGCATCGCCGACATTACGCTCGAGACGCGTTTGCTTGCCGCCTTTGAATTTTGACAGGCGTTCAATTTCGGCGATTAGGTGGCTTTCCTCTTCGAATTTGGCTAGATATTCAGAAAGCTCACTGCGACGCAAGGCTAGAGACTTAGGATCTCCGCTGAACTCCTGATGCGTTGATGCTGAACGTTTACGCTCTTCTTGTTCCAACTGTTTAAGGCTTTCGCTCCACTCTCGGCTTTGGGCATCAATCTCCGAAACGCGTTGGAGCTCGCGTTTCAGGGCATCAGCCAATCCGTGACGTAAAACAGAGATTTTTTCCAGCTCCACCTTCAGGGCTCGTCTGTAGAGATCTTGATTGCCTTGAATAAGCTGTCGCTGATCGGTTTGCACTCCAGGCGGAGCGCAGCACAAGGGGCATGGCACCTCAGTTAGCGCTTGAAACATAGACACACCCTCCCAGGTTGCGCCTAGCCGCTCACTATCACTACGATACTTTTCATCAAGCAACTCAAAACGGTCGGCCATAGCTCGACTGTGCTCACGTTTGGATCGAGCATCGATCAGTTGTCTTTCGACACTATAAATCTGCTCACGAACATCACGCAGATGCGACGCCCGCTCATCATAACGTTGTGTCATGGCTCCTAGAACGCTATCCACCCTTTCAAGAGCATCGACTATCTCGTCACGGCTCTGATCGGATGGCAGTTCCGATCGCACTCGTTTTAAGCTTTCTTCGGCTCCTAATACTTTCCCAACAATCTGTTGTTTTTCCGCGTTTGACTTGGTCAGCTCAATCGCAGCGTCATCGCTGCCAGTGATGAACATGTGGAATGCGGCAATACGCTGAGTCGCCGATACCACCTGGCCACTAGTCGGGTCTTCACTGATCATGTTCGGCTGCGATAGAAGAAACCAGTGACGTAAATCCCCGCCCGTTACAGATCCCTTTTTTGCACGAGATCGAAGTAAAAGCTTGCCAGCAGCACCCGACATTTTTACAAGAAAATCACCTATATCTTCTTCAAGCTCCTCACGAGCATGCACACCGTCCGCGGCTAATGTAAATGAGCTCAGCCTTGTCTCCCCTCCAGCCAATGCCCGGCGAACTTCATACAACTGCCCATCACCATCCAGCTGCAAGGTAAGGGTGTCGTATCCGGTTGCCTGAGGGATTTTCTTGGGGTTTTTCTCGCCACCAAGGAGTACCCATAAACAGTCGCGAATGTAGGATTTACCCGTGTCACTTGGCCCACGGACGAGTGTTGCTGGAAACTTAAAATCAATGAGCGCGTCTGGCTTTCCCGGTCCGGATGCCTTCAGCTGAATAAGCGCGACAGCCATGTCTACAATAGCCTCCTTACGGTCTCAAGTTCGGCACCCCACAGGTGCCCTTTTTCAGCGAACTCACTCTGCAACGCGCTTGACTCTTTTGCTCCGAATCGAGTTGCAACCCACCTGCATCTAGTCTCGAGCTCTCGCCAGTACTTTGAGGATAGGGAGCCAACCATCGTGAAGCTGCTTGGCCCAGCCACATAGGTCATACCTCGATCATCCAGTACAACATCGACCAAGCCACGCGTGCTCATCAGGTACAAACCCTGCTCGATTCGCTCACGTCTGCTGAACAACTCGGCGTTACGAAAGGGTACTGGAGTATGAAGACTATCGGGCCCTCCGACGTCGCTCGAGTACACAATTGCATAATCCAATAACACCAATTTTTGAAGATCAGCGCCTTCAGGTCGAAGCGCTGACAGCAGGTAAACCATCCTTAGCCCCAGCTCGAAAGGGGTATTGAACAGTTCGGGTTGCTTCCTTGATTTTATCGAACCCATTTTAAGTGCTTGTCATTAACTAAGTGATGGCATGTGCCCGGCAAATCTCCGCCCCGAAGTCGAGGATGCAGAGCACTATCTGTGAGAGCGACGCTACTAACTGCACCTATGGCTGCATCATGGCGCTCCATCCCCGTTTTTAAACTTGGGCTGTACACCTTTAGCTTGATCCCTTTTCTAACCATATCGAGAAGTTTTGCGAACTCGTCCTCTAGGTAAATATCGCGGCTAAACCGTTTTAGCCCTTCCGCAGAGTAAAAAGTCTCGCGAGCAGCAGCAAAATGGTCGTTGTAAATTTCTGAGTCGAGAACATCCTTCAATGCTATTGGCGTACCATCGAGCTCACCATACACATTAAGGAGCTCAGTCACATACACCATCTCGTATGCTTGAGCTTCATTCGGCACTTCGGGATCGTCACCGCGCTCAGGCTCGATGCCGAATAGCTTGTAGTGTGCGGAGGAATCTTGCTCGTGCCATGCAAGGAGGTCATGAACCAAGTACTCTTCGAAACGGCTGAAATCGAACGCGATCACAAACGCCTCCATCTCTGGAGTCAGCTTCGCCTTCTCAGGCCCTAGGCCTTGGGAACCCGATCTCCATGCAGCAAGAAACGTTTCGCGAAGCTTTTGAGGGTCAGCCAGCAAATCATGAAGATCAGGCCCTGCATTAAGAGGGGCACAAAAATAATACTTACGAGGAACCGGGTAACTTTTCGACAGTAAATGGCCAAGAAATTTAGCTATTTCCGGAAAGGCTTCACTGGGCGTCAATCGGTCTTTATAGTGTTTTGCTTGAAAAAGGTCCCAACCATCAGCCACAAGTGCACCCTGGAAGCGCGCTTCTACATCCCGTCCTTTGTCATTGGCATTACCCAGCCGCTTAACCTGAAAATACCTTCCGCCATGCCGGCAAGCATCCTCGATAAAAAGCTCCCATTCTTTATCCGATATATGCATCAGATACACTGAGGGAGGGACTGCTCCGCGCTTGACGACGAGTTGATTTGGGGCCGTTTTCTTGGGCATGAGGAGCTTCGGCAATATTCTTTTTCGGCGTTGCGCCCACGTTGCGAGCATACAACTCACTTGTGCTGCCACTATGCCATATTGCCATTCAATGGAACACATCGGGCTTGCTTGAGTGGAGCCGACTGCCAAAGCCCTCCTTAGGCTCACGCCGCTTAGAATTAGAAAGCCCCGAAAACCGCCACGTGAATGCATTATTCCATAACTGTCGGTACTCGGTGCCGCGGACCAGCTTGTGAATCACCAGCATGTTCGGATGCAGCGAGGACTAAAGGCTACATTTGGTAGATAGTATCCTGTCGCGACCGGTAGCTCGGCCACAAGCGGGCTCCAACCTGTAGCACTGACAGGCGTAGATCAGCAGAGACAAGGCAGTGCCCCATTACACCCCCTCAGACGTCGAAGCTAACTAGATCCAGAATATCCGTGGGAGTAAATGTGGGAGTATTTTTTCAGACATGAAAAAGCCCAACCTTTTCAGATTGGGCTAACTCATTGAAAAATATGGTCGGGACGGAGTGATTCGAACACTCGACCCCTAGCACCCCATACAGGGGTAGTTGGATATTGGCGCTTACAACGGCGATGGTCAACCGGACGGTAAAGGTCGCAGCCTAATTCTCATCGCCGATATGTCCATCCGCTCCTGGCCGCCCATCGACGAAGAGTCGAAGCCGAAAACCAGGTCGGTGCATAAGCCTGACGCGCACGAAGACATCGTCGCCATCGAGCGCACTAGCGAGTCGTTGCAGGCCCTGCCGCTGATAGGTAGCGGGTTCTCGGCACCGGTAAACTTCTGCGTGTCAAGCAGAACATTGTAGCCTCCCCCCGCCCGGGCAGGTCAAGGCTGTCTCGGCCGACCTGGCCCACCCTGGACCTCGTCGCCGGCTGCACCTTCGGCGAAAGCAAGTCGCGGTCGGAGTTGAACCTGCGCAATCACTACAGCTCGACAGGCCTGGAGACCAACATCCAGCTGTACCGCGTTGGTGTAGTCAGCGTTCTCAGCAGCCAGGCAAGCGCCAACAGCCCCAAGACCCAAGACCCAAAAAAGACTCGACGCTACCCACCAGGAAACCGAAGTTTGCAAAGCCCGACTGAACAGGGCTATGGCTGCTGATTATATTGCGACCAGTGAATTCCAGGCAGCTTTTGCAAGCAACACGCGATGGTGCTTTGGGCTTTTGTTAACCCTGCCTGAAAGCCAGGCGCGGGAGTAATTTTCTGCTGCACCCACGATTAGGGACGGTATCAGCTCCAGCGGCAAGTGGCTGAAACAGGCCTTTCGATCTTCCCTCTCCATCCATTCCAACAGTTGTTGATTGCGCTTTTTGTTGCGTGAAATCAGTTCATCCTTGAACGGACCGCTCATAACGGCAAATCGACTCTGGAAAACAAAGCGGGCCCACTCTGGTTGTTCGTCGACCCAGTCGACGAAGCTGAACACTAACGCTGTTACGCCAGACTCAGCAGTATCAGCGTCTTCCAGATAGTCGCTCCGCAGTGACGCTTGGTCTTCAAGAGCTGCAAAGAAGAGAGCCGCAATAAGGCCATCCTTATTACCAAAATGGTGATAGATCGCACCCACGCTTGTCTCGCACGCAACACGGACGTGCTCAATTGTCGTGGCCTCAATTCCTAATTCGTTAAAGCTAATGAGTGCTTTCCGGAGAATAGTGCGTTTCAGATCACTGCGCCTTCCAGGGTATGTACGCTCGATCAGATCTGGTGATTGCATGGGAAAAACGCCAAATGAGCAGATTTTTAGGTTAGTCAGCCAAGCTATCAAAAGCGCATCTTGACGCGGCGATAATTTACAGAATATTGTTCTTTAACAGAACATAATTCTGTTTAATTCTGAGGATTTCCCATGAGCCAAGCTCTGAGCATGTTCAATAGTGTAGGTCCAGCTGCGTTCAGCAATCTGGCGTGTCAGATGGCACCCTATTTCAGCACTATCTCTCCTGAGATTTCTGAGTTAAAACCAGGTCACGCTGTCGTGAACGTACCGTTTCGCAAGGAAATCACGAACCATCTTTCATCTGTTCATGCAATTGCTCTGTGCAATGCAGCAGAGTTGGCGGGTGGGATGATGACTGATGCTTCAATTCCTTCAGGAGGCAAATGGATTCCCAAGGGCATGACCGTGGAATACCTGGCAAAGGCTAAATCGAGTATTCGTGCTGTTGCTGACGGTAGCGAGATTGATTGGGCGACTGCTGGCGATAAGATTGTCCCGGTCGACGTGTACGATGAAGCGGGCGTGAAGGTCTTCACGGCGAAAATTACAATGAACGTAAAATTAGGCTGAGTCGTAGTCAGTTTTTGCGTGAATCTAAATTCGTGTGACATCGAATAGCGCCGCTTATGTTCAAAAGGCCCCTACACTTGAAGCCAGTGTGGGGGCTTTTTTGTGGGCCGGTGAAAACCAGTCCCCCCTGCGCTGGTACACCAACCCCCACAGCGGTGGTTTTACGCAGTGACCGCTAATTCGATCAGGAAGCGCCTTCCTGGCGTTATCCCTCACCTCAACAATAATGGGTGAAAGAATGAGCGTCATATTCTCGCGCAATGGTGTCAGCATGCCCGATCTGGTCCGCACCAAACTCGCCAACCACCTGGCACGCCTCGGCCGCGCAGCAGATGTGCATACCTTGGCATTGGCCCAAGAGCGCGCAGAAGGTTTTGTGGAGGGGGTGGAAGCCGCACGTGCGCTAACCCCCGCTACGATTGAGGGGTTGTTTATCGCCGTTGAAGACGCCGCCGCACGCCGCCGGCGGGAACTGGCGCCATTCAGGCACCTTGAGCGCCTTGGTCAGCCAGCCCGCGATCCGCGAAACGGGGGGGGGTGGGCCGCGTGGCGTGGATAACCACGAAGGGCAGCCCCCGACCCACTGCAGCCGGTCAGGGTGAGGGCGGAAGTCGGCAATGTGCAGCCGACGACTAAGCCGAAAGACGTAAGGCGTTTGGTGAGTAATGCAGGCCAAGCATCATTGGGCGTTTATGTACCCTGGGGATGGCGACTGAATTAGCTATCGATCATCGAGCCTTTGATGGCAATTTGCGCATTTAACTTGCTGGAGGGGTATGCTGCATCACCCCAAGATTGGAGTGCGCATGTTGTTTAAAGCATTGTTGGAACTCGTCCTCTCGCTACGTGATACCTCCATAGAGGTCCATGAGTGGAATCAAAGTGATGTGAGGAGCCCGCGGCTTGCGAACGGATCAACGCTAGACATGGTTTCCACTAAACACCGGGATTTATCATTCAGCGGTTGTCAACTCGCCCACGCCGTTGTGAAAGCGGATTACCTGGATACCAGAAACTTGACGATGCCCGGAATCGGATTTCTATTCCAGGCAAGCGGTATAATAGATTTTGGCTCCTGCCCACTTGCACTCAAGCTTGGGGCAGGACGGGCGTTGAACGACTTTTCGTTGACTGGCATTACTGGCCGGGTCGGACAGGGGTTGGCCATGCTTTATGCGCATCGAATGGGTTTGAAATTTGCCGCGCATCTAAAGTCATACGTCAGCTCTTTGCCCAGCGGAAGTGTCGGTGCTGCTCATCAGAACGAACGCATGGCGGACTTCCTTTTTTCGAACGATCACGAAACCGTGCTGATCGAGGCCAAAGGCAGCTTTACACTGCTAGAAAACAACCCTAGCGACATAAAAAAGGTGCTTAAAAAGGCCTTGGAAAAGCAGGTTGATCCGTGGATGCGCTATCTACAACCCGCACCAAGCAATGGATATGTCATTTATTCCTGCCTTCGAGATAATGCGTCAGAGCCTTCTGCCATGTTCATTGTTGACCCCGAAGGAGATGACACTGAGCCATCTGAGTTACCAATGACTGTCGAGCAGGTTATCAGGGAAAACTACGCTGCCTGGCTTCGTGCGATGGGACTTTCAGATAGTGCCGGTCGGTTGCTGCGGCGTACGTCGGACGTAAGCCCGCCAGTAGAGTACAGTTTTCTTGTCGTCGAAATTGGCGGCCGTAAGTTTGCGTTCGTTGATCACTATCTGCGTATCGGTAACAGCCTCGTTTGGTGCTTTGAGCCATGCTTGGGCCTGGACTTTCAAGTCCTCCGCGCCATTTCATCTGTAATCCAATCCTCCCAAGAGTCGCTTCAAGATCTCTTGGGTAATTTTCCGGACCCAAGCGAAGCTAGCCGGACGTACGTTAGCGTCTTCCCCGACGGATCGATATTCAGTTTGATCGACTGGGATAGGTATTATGTTGAGCGGATAGTGCTGTGACGGCCCCCTGCTCAATGAGGAATAACAGCCCGTTCTGCCTTTGAGACGGTCGCAAACGAAAAGTAGCGCGCTGGATTCGCTTGCGCGGTCGGGGGCAGAGTATGTGCTTGGTATGGCTGAACCGAAGTGGTGTGGATGCTACCTTCTATGACGCGGTAGAGTTCGACCCAATGCTGACGGTGACGATAGGCCGCAATCGGCCATAAGCGGTCACAGACTCCTCTACCAAATTGGGGTATTCAGAACGACGCGACAGGCTAGAACTAGCTAATCAGTTCAGTAGCCCTGTAAATCGTTCTTCTGGAAGTCCCGCAGCGGCAGTCGATTCGGCCTTTATCAGCGTGCCATCGAAATATACGGGCTTATCCAGCCCTATCCTTGCACTGGTGCTGTACAGCGTTGCATAACCGGGGCCCGCTAACACTGGGCAAGTGGTTTGTACGCACTGGGAATCGATCACGCGGTCAACTTTGCCGTCGGGCGAGTAACGTACAACTCGGCTAGGCGCTCCCAAGATAATTTTGAAAGCACCACTCAGCTATCAATGTATAGATTCTGCCTGATCCCGCGGCCCATCTAGAAAGCACTAGATGGAGGCGAGCAGATAAACGAGAGCCACCTTACCGGTAGTACATTTTAACTACCTCTAATGCGGCGACCGCACTTATATCACTACAATATTTTTGAAATTTGTCTTTCTTGTTTCTATCAGCCAAATCAGAAACAGCTTTTATACATAGAACTTTCGGGCGCGGACTCGCACACATTTGCGCAGCAAAGTACACTCCATAGCACTCCATATCGACAGCAATTGCTTTTCTATGTTGATGTAGGAAAGTGGCATGCTTAGACTTATCCTCAACTACAGCACTACCAGAGAGCATCGGGCCAACACGCAAAGAAGAGGGCTCGGACGGCCTTGACACTTGTGAAATCCAAAAATCATAGACGAATTTTTCCATGGTCTGAGCGAGTCCGACTAGTTCTGGGGTTGCCTCTTTATGATCTGGAGCAGCCTCAAACAGCCCACTATGTAACCACTTGCCACTTTGCCAATCCCAACTTCGATTTGAAATAATCAAATCACCTAATCTCGTACCTGGTAGCCCTCCGCAAATACCTGTCATGATTAATAATCGCGGGCAAAAACGATCAATAAGAGCCGCAGTCATAAATGATGCGGCAACGGTACCCATCTGCGTTGAATGAGCACAAATAAATGCAAGAGTTTTATCTCCAACAACCATAGTCCCCTCTTGAAACAAAACACCATTCCCAAGAGACTGCTCAGGCGACCAAGCTATTGGTAACTCCTTAATACTTTCCAACTCCGGATAACGAAGTGCAGTAACAAAACATACATCCACCTTATGATCTTTGGGCTGAGCTATTGCTCGCTCTATTCTTTTAACAAGCTTAGACAGAGAAAACTTCCACTCTTGCTCACCGGGTGAGATTAAGAGTATCTGAGTAGTATATTTATTAAAGCCCGATTCAAACGCTGATAGTATTTCAAAATCGGCAGTAGTACCGACAATATTATCCGGCGCAACATATTCACCATCATCCAAAATTTGCTTTAAAAGCTCCATACCAGTCTCTGGAACTGGTAAATCCCCAGTACGATTCGGCAAAGCCAGATCCAGCAACATAAGATTCAACGAGCCAGAATGCTCTTTAAGAGCACGTCTAGTATCAACTCCAGATTTGGCAACAATTATTCCATCCTCTTCTGCGCCAAGCTTTAAAAGCTCTGACTTTATTACTGCGATTTTAGAATCACTATCCTCAGAAACCAGAACCTTAAATTTCATAACCGCGACTCCTCGATCACAGACTTAAGTTTTTTTCTCCATTCCCCTTTTTGAGTAGAGTAGAAAACCACCGCCAACAATATTTTATTAAACTTCTTCATTAAACTCACAGTCAGCGCGTCTAAAGTCACATCGACACCATGAGTGGTTCGAAATTCGTTATACTGAGTAAGCACGACTGCCTTAGTACGTGGCGCCTCAGAACTAATGAACCTAAGTATATCTCGCCCGCCTCCAGACTGAGGCTCTCCACCGGTCTTATCGGCTTCAAAATCGTAACTGGGGATGGACATATCAACAATACACAAATCAAATTCTTCATTACTCAATTTTTGTATAGCCGACGTGAGCGACTTAGCAACAACGGGCTCAAAGTAATTTAAATCCTCATTGAGAAAATTAATTATTGCTTTCAACTTCGGCGCATCATCCTCAATTATGAGGATCGATAACTTAGTAGTTATAGATATCATAAGACTCTCCACGAAGATGAATAGGCACCATAGCCATCACTGAAAAAAATAAACCTTCCACACTAATATCTAGCGGATCGGGAAATATTTTTCGATCGAGATATCTGGAGAGTCGTGCAACTTTGGGGAAACCCGAGCCTCCCTCGCTCGCGACAGACTCCAAATCATAGTTAACCTGAAACTTTAACTTTATTTCGGAAAGCCTTTCGGGTGTCAGCTCTAAAGCGCGCTTTTCCGAGAGGGGATTTCTTACAATGAAGCACAACACATTGGCGTCGGACGTAGTCTTAACCTCGATATCAATAGCATACTTAGCTCCACCTAAACCAGAATACTTCCAAGAATTCTCGAAAAGCGTCGTTAGACTTTCTACTATCGCCGCCATTCCTACGCCAGATAATGGCAAATCTAATGTACTGCTCTGAACCTGTTTAATTTCACCATTGAATCGTCTATATATGTTGCTAGATGCTTTTGCAGCAATGCTAATTGTCTCCGAGAGTGTAAATATCTGATCTTTGCGATGGTTTTCTGCTTTAAACCATCTTGCTGCCACCAAGCATTTTTGACATGTAGCATTCTTAATTCTAGTCAGAGCACCTGAAAGCGCCCTGGATTCTTCACCAACCAAATCGATTTGTTCAATCGCCTGTTCAAATAACGCATTGGTTTTCCCTTGCATCTCATCGTCAAAATATTCAGCAAGCCGCTGCAGGGAGGGCCACAAAGAGTCCCAATAAAGATCGTAGCTGAGCGCTAAAAATTGATGAAAATCCAGCTTAGTAGTTACAATATCACCAACTCGGGAGAAGAACTCTTCATCAGTCTTAATTTCAATATAACCGTCTAACTGCCCTTCGCTCTTCAAACGAATCTTGTTATCCAAAACGTCATCAATCAAAGCTGATAAGCTTACCGATAGGTTAATTAAAGCTGGCTTCACAATCTGAATATATTGCGACTGATCGATAGCTTCGATGAAACGATAGATGCTTTCATCAAACTGGCCATCAACAGCCAGAAGTCCTGCTTCGTCGATCGGCCCTAAATAAGTATTTTTCATTGTTCCATGACGGATACGAGCACTTAAGTAACAATGCAAACCATCTACAGGATCATACATAAACTTCTGCTGCAACCTATCGACCATATTTAAAAATAAACGACAGTCTTCGGACAGCTCATAATCAATAAATTCCTCTACGGTCTCCGAGGTTGTAGAAGTCACATACTGAACCATCTTGTTTATGAGTGTTTTTTTACTTTCATAAATATATGTCAGCTTCCAATTATCGAAATCTGATCTAATTTCCTTCTCAGCCCACCTGGTTATCCCAGCCTCATTCACGAAAATCCTTGTTTCTTCAATGTGAGCCAAACCTTCCCACATTGTATCTCGAAGGGTGATATCCATGATTGCATTCGCGTATCGCTGCTCATTTTCAGGATTTAGCTGCACTAACAATCGCAGAACCTCAAGCCTTTCCTGCATGACTTCCCGGCTGGTAGAAAAGTCCAAGAACACGAGATTTTTTTCAATCCAAACATAAGCATATAAGGTTATAAGCGCTTTTATTTTTTTGTCTTCGCTGTCGAACGACATCTCATCAAAGCTACCAGCGACACTCAAACCATTAAAGAAATTTTCTCTTTCGAAACTTTCATGGATTTTTTTGCAAGCCATTTTGCAAACATACAGTACATCTTCATTCGTATTGCCAAGCATCGCATTGGTGAAATGGGAAACTATTGCAATGATGACTGTATCAACACTCTTTAACTCTGACCATTCATAGCTTTCAAAAATTTGATCAAGTGGATACTCCCAAGCGCTTGTCGGGTTTAGCTCGATAATAGAGTAAGCAAGATCTACGACCTCTACCAAGCCACCATTCATACACAACAGCTGTATTCTAAGCTTACAAGCCTGCCTGCTCCAATAACGACTAACTTTTGATAGATAATCAATACATACAGCACATTCGGCATCACGTCTAGACTTAAGAAACTCACAAGCCAACCAAAATATTATTTGAGGCGAAAAACTATCATGCGTAGTAAACTCACTCGGTGATTCATAAGCTAGAAAAACCTTTTTTGCAATCTCAAGCGGATCATTTAGAAAATTTCTAGCGGCCTCATTTTCGATTACTCTAACTGAACGATAATCCAGACCGAAAAAATCCTCTATCCTTAACTCAGGTGAAAGCAAAGATATCCATGGCTGAATATTAATGCTAAAAGGATCACGCTTTATCAATTGTTTAGCAAAGTCTTGCAAAGCGAGACCCATAGAACAGAACCTTAATGAATGCGCATATTTTCTAAGCTTATTGAAATACTCACTAGAAGGCGCTCCATTATCAAGAATATCTGCGATAGAGGAAATCTCAGATTCTTGTACTTTAGACTTTCCAAAGCCAAATCTGAAGTCATCGGATTGACACGAATAAAGTGCCGAAACAAGTGTTTTACTAAGCGGATAATTATAGGGACTCACTTCAAACCCCTCTTGATCCCCACTTATAAAAAACCTTAGCTTTGTAAGTCTATAGTCGGTTACACCTGCACTTTTGAGCTGATCAATAGCACTCAACATAGCAGGAGCAAAATCTTTACATTGCTCTATGAAAGCGACTGACGAAATTGCCTCAACGACACTACTATAACAATCAATTAAAGAATTACTAAAGTCATTGCAAATCACATGCCCGAGAGACTTCTCGGCGTCTGTCATGAGGCCCAAGCCCCTAAATTCGTAATAGTGCTTAGCCTTTTCACTTTTTAAGGTTTTATTTATGCTCTCCTTCCAGCGAGACATATAGGCATCCACAGAATATCTATCATCCACCCTATCAGCAAACATAGAAGCTGCATATCCGACGACCCTTCCGCCAGCTTTTTCTTTCACGTATTTGGTGAATGCCCGCACACCCGAAGTGCCACTTAACCTATTGACTAAAAAATAAAATGTCTCCAACGCCCAAAAAGTCCATCCATTTAATTCCTGGAAAGCCTCGACCTTTTTTAGCGCAGCGGCATAGTCCTCGCGCAGTATTAACTCTTGAACCTCAAAAGTTATATCTGTAGACCTATTAATTTCATCGGAGTGAAGCTTTAACCATTCAACCGCGAATGCGAGGTCGAGCTCGAAACCTTTAGAATTTATGGCGCAATTATAACCTAACTCCCTTAGGTTACTTTTACCACTCCAATTTTTCGCACCACATCTTTTCTTAAAAACCTCATAATATACAGTTATCAGACTTCCGTATTGACTAGGCTGGAGTTGTTCCCTAAAACGATTAGTCTGCCTCAGTAGCGAGTCTCTTCCCTTTAGCTTTGCTGCTCTGTCCAGCTTCTTGAATATCAGCGTTCTTAAAGTCCTTGACATCGCCACTCCTAAATATTCTTGTTTTACAAACCCAAAATTTAATTTTTGAGCATGCAGATCGGCTCTCTGCAGCTTAAAGCAAAAAAATAAATCTGCCAATACAAACCTACGGACTTAAATAGTAGCAGCGCTAACGCGACCCAGAAGAAAACCGCCTACATTTCCAATGTTTTTTCTGATTAAGAAACCTTGTATTTTCTCGATCTAAATTTTGAGTAGGCAAGAGAAATTCGACTATTAGAATCAACGGATACATCATCGTTGCAGAGGAAGACACATTGAACCGACGGCGAATAAGGCAGCTGGGGCGGGCCTAGCTGCGGAGCAGCGTAGGCCCACAACACACATCTTGCCATCTGATCTTCTGTAATTCTAGGCAACTTGCCCGCCGTAGGCTCGCGTTACTGCCATTTCCGGCTATTCCTGACCTATAATTGCCCTGAATTTCTCTGAGTTGCGTTAAATTTCGCTATGAAGATAAAGAGTTTCCTTTAATTTTCTAAAACTTCCTTGAGTTGTCTGTGTCAGGTGCTGAGCACTAGTTCGATCATATAAACAGGAGACGCCTAATGATGGACGGGCCGAAAAGGTCTATCGCGGCGCAGGGCGAGTTGTCTTTCTGGCCAGACTTGATGACTTTCGTAAGCTGATAGATGCAGAGCATCCGCTAAGTGCGGTCTATGACGATTACGCCGAACAGCTTGGCATTGGCTACCCGCAGTTCACCAAATACGTCGGCAGGTAGGTACGAAAGGAAAAACCCGATGGGCACCAAAAGGAAGGCTCTGGGCAATTCTCATCGCAAAGCCTGACACCAGCCTCGATAGGAGTCGTAAGAGGACAGCCGGAGCCCAGCGCCACAAAGCCTCCCAAACCCGGCTCAAAACGTGCGGGATTCAACCACAACGCAAATAGTGGAAACATTCGGGACGACCTGATCTGACGTTCCACGAAATAGCAAGGCTGTGTAGCCCCTTTCGCCATCAGTAATACGCACAGACGCTGTTTCAGCCATGCAACCGGCAGCAATCGACCCAATGCTGACGGTGGGGATAGGTCAGAAACAGCCAGAAGCGCATGTTAACCTCATGACCAGGCGCCTACCAGCGCTCGGCGAATGCACGTGCACTGCCTTTGAGCGCATTACTAACGAGCAACAACGATAGATTTCTGATACACATTCACATTGTTTCCGCTTCTTGCATTATGAAATGAACAAGTTATTACGAACCCTGCTTCGAGAAAAGCTCTTTCACTACCATTGTTTCCGTCACGGATTGTACATTGCAAAATTCTTGAGCCTTGCTTTATGGCTACATCAGTGGCTTGTTGAATTAGCTCGCGGCCGTGACCCTGTCTCTCATGCTGTTCATGCACTGTTAGATGGCAAATTTCAGATTGATACCACTGGGTCTTTTTTAACTCAACGCAAGCGACTACTGCGTCGTTGATTTTTCGAAATAGATAGTTGCTCGCAGACTCAAGGATCATGGCTTCGGTGTAATTTTGGGTGAGTTGATTTCTGCGGTTAAGCAACTCTGCAATTTGTCGGGCGTCTGAATTTTGCATGGTTTATTTTGCCAGCCAACGATTAAGCTAAAGAGCCGCGGAATGCGGCCCCAGTGAGCGAAGCGAACGGTTTGGGCGCATGGTTAGGTTTATTAGACACTGCCTGCTCTTCTTGCTGGTAATTGATTATGCTTCATGTGAAAGCCATTGGGGCTGCTGCGTGCATAAATTGAAGCGAATTTTATGCCCCATGATAGATCTCTATAAAAATATAGGCGACCAACGTTGCCGTAAAGGCCAAGACTTAGTAGTGTTTCTAGATGAGTTTCAATTATTCTGTCTAGATTATCTGGAGTGTATACGGCGACAAAAGCCGGAACTAAATATTCGCCGTCAACTAAAAATGTTGATTGCGCGTACGTAATGCTTTGCCAAGCCATGCGCGTGAACTTAGACGTGGCGCCGTGAACTGTGTCAGACCATTTGCATTCGACGCCAAACCACTCATTAGTGAAGCCCGCTTCTTGCAGATGAGACCTCTGCCTTAAGCATGAGGTCTATCCGAACATTTTTGTTATATATCGGATGGTACCCCGGTACTTCTCGGCGAATTTCAAAGTCATGCCCGATATTCTTTATTAGCCGATCTATAAGCGCTGCTTCGGACATGATAAATAAACCTAACTATTAAGTGATATGCCATGTCCGTTTCTTATCGCGACAGCATGTCGTACAACGTTCCTTGTCACCCTGCATATCCTTGTCTAGCTTCGGCTGGTCATTGCTCAGAGAGAAGGCGATATGGATGACGGCAAGCCCTGCTGCCCTCGAGAGTCGAGAGCAGCATCCGTGACACTACTCATTTGCCATCACAGTGTCCACCGTCCACTTTTGGCCGATTGTGTTGAAAAAGTCGTTTTTCTCAACCTGCCAGAAGACTGATGGGTGGAAACGTCTTTTTTTGCGCGCTGCCACGTAAAATCCAAGTCCAGATACCTCAGCAACAATTCAAGATTTCGATCTCAGACGTGTACTTTTCGTCCATGGAAACTGACGTAAACTTTTTCAACAGAATCGGCCTGAAGTGGTCATAGATGGATTGACGCTCCCCTCGATTACGGGGGCCCAGACGAAAGCGGTTAAAGCGCATATCACTCACCACGACTACAGTTTTTACCTTGCTTTAGGCTTAAGCCGCGCTGATGAGCTACGACTAGCAATTTGGGTAATCCCTTCCCGTATCTCACACTACTTCGATTCCATCTTCTGTGAGGGCCTGGATTGCTGTGGGTAGCTGAGGCTAGTAACCCGTACAGAATCCAGACCAAAGGTGTCCAGCCATAATTCGTCTATTTCTTGGACACCATGACTACTTCCCAATGGAACTCAGGACGCCCTGGACACGATGCAAGCCAGCATTACTGAGCGCGGTGGAACGGGAAGCCTCCGAACAACACCCCTCCTACCAACAACGCGAGGCTCGCAAGCACTGCCCACTTCAGGGCAAACTTCTGGTGGTCACCGAGATCTACCTTGGCAAGCGCGACCAAAAGATAAAGCGATGGCACCAATGGGCTCAGCAAATGCACAGGCTGCCCAACGATCGATGCGCGGGCAATTTCCAGTGTTGTAAACCCGTAAGTGGTAGCCGTTTGAGCCAAGACTGGCAGAATGCCGAAGTAGAAAGCATCGTTCGACATGAAGAAAGTAAACGGCAAGCTCACCAACGCTGTAAATACCGCGAGGTATGGCCCGAAGCTGTCAGGTATGACATGCAGCAAGCTTTGCGCCATCGCATCGACCATGCCGGTCCCCGAAAGAATGCCAGTGAAAATACCAGCGGCAAAAATCACGGACGTTACGGCCAATACGTTCGCGGAATGTGAAGCTATGCGCTCCTTCTGCTGCTGCAGATGAGGATAATTCAACGTCACGCCGATACCGAAAGCGACCATGAACAGCACTTGAATAGGCATGAGCCCAAGCACCAGGCAGGTCAACAGGCCGATGGTCAGTATCAGGTTTGGCCAGAACATTTTCGGACGTCGATTCCTCGCGCACTCCTCCGCATCGCCGTTACCGAGCGCTAGCTCACCATTTGCAAAGTCCTCAACGTCGACGATGCCAAGGCGGGCACGTTCACGTCGACCAATGATGACTGCGGTGAGTATCAGCACAGCGCAAGCCAGGAGCATGGCTGGGATCATGGGTAGGAAAATATCCAGCGCATCGACGTGCAGCGCTGCAGCTGCCCGCGCGGTAGGGCCTCCCCACGGCGAGATATTCATGATCCCGCTCGCAATGTTGACTACACAGGTGAGCCCTAGAACGCTCATCCCCAGGCGCTGGTAAAGAGGCAGGAATGCGGCAACGGCGATCATATAGGTGGTGGAGCTGTCACCGTCCAGGGAAACGAACAGCGTCAGTACCGCAGTACCAACGACGACCTTGAGTGGATCACCTTTAACCAGCCGTAGCATGAAACGAACCAACGGGTCGAACAGGCCAGCATCGATCATGATGCCGAAATACAGAATAGAGAACGTCAACATCACGCCAGTCGGGGCAAGGGCCCTGATGCCGTCCAGCATCATCGCGCCCAGCCCTGTCCAGAAACCGCCGATTGCTGCAAACACAATCGGCACTAACAACAGTGCGATAAGCGCAGTCATGCGCTTGGTCATGATCAAATACATGAAGCAACAAACCATTGAAAAACCGAGAACAGCTAGCATGGAGATACCCTATCTTTAATTAGTTACTCAGACACAGGACAGTTTGATATCGAACTGTCCACTGCCTACGCTTATAGCTATAAAGATAAAATCCATTCCCCTTCCCCGGGGGGGCTAACATCTCGCAACGTGTTTGATGTGAGCATTGAAACTTCCTCATTCATTATTTTTGTCATAGGGAGGCCGTCAGCAGAACATTGACTGCCTGAACGTTGTGCGCATGCATTTATTCGGGCTTAACGAAAAGTCTCAGAACCGGCGTCTTAACTGCAAATAAGAGCAGCATGCCAGCCATTCCGCTGTGAGACTTGTTCATTGCTTGTGGCAATACCAACAGTATCTGCTACTAAAGTCAGGCTCATTTCCGTCTCCTTCCGCGAACCTGACTGCCGTCAGGCTCGCGATCTTATAGTTGTAATAGTTACGGAATATTAATTAACTTTGAAAAAAAGACCCTTTGAAGATTATTAAGCCTCCGTTGGCGTTCGTTGTTTGACTGGCTGCCCGTTCTCGGAAGAAAGCAGGCCTGCCAAGACGAAAGGTAGAATTCCTCCATTCGCGAAGTAGGTCGCTTCGATCGCGGTATCGATGCGGGCCAACAAGGTCACGTCTTGCTGGCGACCATCCTGGCGGGTGATCCGAAGCGTTATGTCTTGAGTCGGTGTAACGCCACTCTCGACACCCAGGATATCGAAGGTTTCCGTACCATCCAGCGCGAGAGATCTCACGTCGTCAGAGCCTTTGAACTGCAATGGAAGTACGCCAAGCCCGGCCAGATTGCTGCGGTGAATACGCTCGAAGCTTTTGGCAATAACAGCCCTTACACCCAGCAAGCGTGTGCCCTTCGCCGCCCAGTCCCTACTGGAACCCGATCCGTACTCCTCGCCGGCGAAGATCAAAGTCGGGGTTTGTGCAGCGATGTAGCTGCGCGACGCATCGAACAAGGTTGTCCGGATACCCGAGGGCTGAAGTATCGTGTATGGACCTTCGTCTGCCGATCCATCTGCCTTTGTCGCAAGCATCAGGTTCTTCAGACGAACGTTGGCAAAGGTGCCACGCACCATGACCTCAAAGTGACCACGGCGAGCACCATAGGTGTTGAAGTCCTTGCGCTCTACGCCATGCTCAGCGAGCCATTTTCCAGCACTCGAATCAGGGGTGATCGAGCCGGCCGGGCTGATGTGGTCTGTGGTGATGGAGTCGCCCAGGATGGCCAGCGCACGCGCGCCTAGGATAGGACGAGCAGCCTGGGTGGTGTCGAAGAAATCGGGCTCGGCGGCGTAAGTTGACTGAGGCCAATCGTACACCTCGCCCTCGCTGGTCTTGATCGAATTCCAGAGGTCATGATCCTTGGTCAAATCAGCATAGAGATCTTTGTACAGCTGGGCGTTTGCAGCCTTGACGCTCAGCGCTTTGATTTCATCGTTGGATGGCCAAAGATCGGCCAGCAGCACTGGCTTCCCGTCGTGGTCATAGCCCAACGGTTCGGTGGTCAGGTCAAATCGCGTGGAGCCTGCCAGCGCAAAAGCTACTACCAAAGGTGGGCTGGCAAGGAAGTTCGCACGCAGGTTGCCGTGGATACGGGCCTCAAAATTCCGGTTGCCTGACAGCACTGCGCTGCAGACCAAGTCCTCACCGACGACTACCTTTTCCAAAGCAGGATCAAGCGGGCCGATATTGCCGACACAAGCGCCGCAGCCATACGCGGCGATGTCAAAGCCAAGCTGACTGAGCGGCTCAGTCAGACCAGCATCCTGCAGGTATGCAGTTACGACCCGGGAACCAGGGGTAAACAGCGTCTTCACCCATGGTTTGGCGACCAGCCCCTTCTCGACTGCTTTTTTTGCCAGCAAGCCAGCAGCGATCAAAAGCTCAGGATTTGAGGTGTTGGTGCACGAGGTAATCGCTGCGACCAGCACATGGCCGTGCCCTACTTCGTAAGTCTGTTCCGGGCCAACCGCGCCAGCAGGTTTAGCAGTGACTGGGTACAACTCTTCAAGCTGATCCTTGCTCTTGGCGTAGCCACCGCTCTTGGCATCCTGAACCAGGACTTCATCGAACCGGCGCCCGAGCCCGGTGAGGTCAACGCGATCCTGAGGACGCTTCGGGCCAGACACACACGGAACAATCTGATCGAGGTTGATCGTGATTACTGTCGAGTAATCAACACTGCCAGCAGCAGGTGTGCCGAACATGTCCTGGGCTTCAAAGTACTTGCGGATCAGCTCAACCTGCTCAGCACTACGCCCGGTCTGGTTGTAGTAGTCGAGAGTCTTGTCGTCTACCGGGAAGAAACCACTCGTTGCGCCGTATTCGGGCGCCATGTTGGCAATGGTTGCACGGTCAGTCGCACTCAGGGAGCTTGCCCCCTCGCCAAAGAATTCGACAAGCTTGCCTACCACTTTGGCAGCACGCAGCGTCTGAGTGATCAGCAGCACAGCATCTGTCGCCGTGCCCCCTGGACGCAGACTGCCATTGAGTTCCACCCCGACAACGTCCGGCATCAACATGTACACTGGCTGACCCAGCATGCCAGCTTCGGCCTCGATACCACCCACGCCCCAACCCAGCACTCCGATGCCATTGATCATCGTCGTGTGGCTATCGGTGCCCACGAGCGTATCGGGATACACGACTGAATTCTTCTCGATAACACCTTGAGCCAGATACTCCAGATTGATCTGGTGGCAGATCCCGATGCCTGGCGGAATAACCTTGAATGTCTCGAACGCTTGCATGCCCCACTTCATCAGCTCATAGCGTTCACGGTTACGCTGGAATTCGACCTCCATGTTCTTGCGAAGCGCGCCAGGCACGTTCGAGAACTCTGTCTGCACCGAGTGATCTACAACCAGGTGAACGGGTACGAGTGGCTCAATGGCTTTGGGGTTACCACCACGTTTCTTTGCCTGGCTGCGCATGGCGGCCAGGTCGGTCAATAACGGGATACCCGTGAAGTCCTGAAGAAGGACGCGACCGACTACAAACGGAATTTCCCGTTCCCTGCTGCCGTGTGGCTGCCAGTTTGCGAGATCTTCGATATGAGATTGGAGCACCTTGCTGCCATCGCAGTTGCGCAATACCGACTCCAACAGGATCCGAATCACTACAGGAAGACGGCTCAAGTTCGGATAGGCCGCTGTCTGGAGCGCAGGCAATGAATAGTAGTGGTGTTCACGGCCATCGGACGTCTTGAACGACCGCAGACTTGTTTTGGAAAGCTTGTTGGCGTCGGTCATGTGATTCTCTCTAGGGCAACTCATCAGGTGCACGTTTAGAACTGGAACAATTCGGTCGGGGGTCCACCAGCACTTTCTTTCGGTCAGCGACATCCGGCAGCCAGCGCTTCAGATGCGCCAGCTGGGTTGAATTATGCTGAGTGCCTTCATGTTGGATAAAAGGCCAGTCGCTGGCCCAAAGCAGGCGTTCAGGGCCGAAGGCCGATGACAGCAATGAAGCTGCGATGCTCACGGCGTTCAGTTCAGCTCTGTCTATTGCGTGGCTGTCGAGTTTGTCGATAAAAGACTCGTACGCTGTATCGGACGCAGGTGTGAATCTGCGGCTTTCAATGAAGGGCAGCTGTCGATGAAAAACATGGGCATGCGTATCGATAAAACGAAGGTTTTCAGAGCTCATCAGGGCACCTGTCGTCCGGCGACGTTGGGTCCATGACAACTGGACATTGTTTATTTTATGCCGAAAGCGCAGCCAGACTAAATCCGCTCAATTGCGCTTGTCAAACAATAAACGCAACCAGAGATCCAACCCATAAAAAAACCACCATGCGGTGGCTTTAGCTAAACAGGCGATACGCGCTGAGAGTCAGCTCGCGTCAGTTTCCGGCTGAGCCTTTGAAGGCAACTGGAATACAGCGGAAACTGCCTTCTTGCGCCAAGCGCCTTCGATATGCTGACGCATATAGCTGGCCGCACCGAGGTTATCACCGGCTTCGATAGCATCCAGAATTTGTAGATGCTCTACCGCGAGCGCCTGGCGCGGCAGATCCAGCTGCGTTTGGCGGTATTCGGCCAATCGGCGCACCTGGTCAAGCCGACGAAGCGTCTGGAGCGCGAATCGATTACCCGACCATTCGGCTATCGTTTCATGGAAACGCGCATTGGACTCAAACCGCTCAATGGCGGTCATGGTCAGATAACCGCCGTCTAAAATCGCCTGCTGCTCTTCGCGCAGCAAGCCCAACTGCGCCGAGTCAGGCCTGAACTTGCTATTCAAAATGCCGGCTGGCTCAATAGCCAGTCGCAGCGAGTACATGTCCTCGTAGGCTTCCAGCGAGTCAATCATTGGAAGAAAACGCCAGCCGTAGCCTACTTCCTTTTCAACCCATCCTTCGCTCTGTGCTCGCGAAAGCACTTTTCCAATCTCGCTTCTCGACACGCCCAGAAGGCGAGTCAGATCAGCCTCCGTTACAGAATCAGCAACCAAACGATCAAAACGCGCGTCTGCCAAACGAAGGTAAAGCGGATCGTCAATTTCCTGAAAATGAACCTGCAACTCCGGTGGCAGATTGTCCACGTCCCCGTGCAGGTGATAGCCACGGTTTCTGTCGAATCGCATCAATCCGGCGCCCACTAGACACTCTAATGCCACCTTAACGGGTGAGCGAGACGTTCCGATAAGTTTGGCTAACGTCCACTCCGGTAGATGGGTGCCCATGGGCAACCGCTCTCGACGAACGTAGCTGATGATCTCGCGCAACGCCTTGCGCTGGCTTTTGGTCAGGTCCTGGGGCATGTCTTATGAGCTTAAAAGGCTTGGCAGAGCGTCGAATATACACCCGGCGAGCTGATGCAGGGATAAAGCGCAAATGTTAACAAAATTTGCCCTTGCGGTATTTTTGCGTTTGTTGTCGAATAAACGCATAAATCCCTGACAGTTCGCTGAGGTTCCCATGCCACAAAAGTCCTTCAAAGCCATTTACATGCGTGGCGGCACCAGTAAGGGGGTCTTTTTCTGTACTGATTGGCTGCCTGACGATCCTGAAACCCGAGATCGCATTTTGCTTCGCGTGATTGGAAGTCCGGACCCTTATGGTCAGCAAATCGATGGCATGGGCGGGGCTACGTCCAGTACCAGCAAAGTCGTATTGGTCAGTAAATCCAACGAGCCTGACTGCGATGTGGACTATCGCTTTGGTCAGGTTGCGATAGACCGGCCGATCGTCGACTGGTCCGGCAACTGCGGTAACCTGACCTCTGCCGTGGGCCCCTTCGCGATCGCACAAGGTCTTGTGGCCGCGCCGGCGGATGGCATCGCAGTAGTAAGAATCTGGCAAGCCAATATCAATGCAAAGATCATTGCCTACGTCCCAATGCGCGACGGACAGGTGATTGAAGAAGGTGACTTCGAACTTGATGGTGTGACCTTCCCGGCAGCGGAGATAAAAATCGAATTCCTCGACCCAAGTGGCGACGCCGAAGAAGAAGGGGTTAGTGGCATGTTTCCCACAGGGAATGCGATAGATACTCTATCTGTGCCTGGCGTGGGCGACGTTGAACTCACCATGATCAATGCCGGAAACCCAGCCATCTTCGTACATGCGGATGTTCTGGGCCTGCGAGGCAACGAGCTGCAGCAGCACCTCAACAGCAATCCCGAGTTGCTGGCTAAAGCCGAGGCGATCCGCTCTCACGCAGCTGTGAAAATGGGGCTGGCGCAGTCTCCCGAGCAAGCAACACAGTTACGCCCCCACACCCCAAAACTGGCTTTCGTTGCAGCACCAGAAGGTTACACCGCGTCTAATGGCAAGGTTGTGGATCCGGCAACGCTCGATATCAATGCGCGTATTTTTTCTATGGGCAAACTGCATCACGCCATGACCGGAACCGGGGCTGTTGCAATCGCTGTTGCAGCGGTCATTCCTGGCACAGTCATCAATCGTCTGGTGCCAGATTCCGCCGGCCGCCAAATTCGCTTCGGGCATCCGTCCGGAAGTCTTGCTGTTGGGGCAGAAGCGCTGCAGGTTGAAGGCACCTGGGTGGTTTCAAAGGCCGTCATGAGCCGTTCGGCACGCCGGCTCATGGAAGGCAGTGTTCTCGTTCCCTCGGACACGTTATCAATATGAAAACGATCAGCTCTGAGTTGCGTCGGTCCTTTGCCCTCAAAGAAGAGCTACGGGTGGTGATCAACTATGGAAACCCTATTTTGGCTCATCGCCCGTTATCGGGCGATGAACCCCAGGGAGTTTCTGTGGATATCGCTCGGCGTCTGGCTCAGGCATTGAGCCTGCGCTTGCATCTGGTAACGGTCGACACAGCAGGGTTCGCAGTCAAGGCCGTCGAGAACGGTGAGGCTGACGTCGGCTTTTTCGCCATTGATCCTGTGAGAGGTGCTCAGATCGCATTCACCTCCCCCTACGTCATTATCGAGGGCTGCTACCTGGTGCGCGATAGCTTTCCTGCACACTCACTGAACGATATCGATGTGGCTGGCAATCGCATCGCGGTGGGTGAAGGTAGCGCGTATGACCTATTCCTGACTCGTGAAATACAGCATGCGACGCTGTTTCGCGCCCCGTCCTCACCCGCCGTGGTCAATACCTTTATTGAGCAAAATTTAGAGGTTGCTGCTGGCGTACGCCAGCAATTGGAGTCCGACCGGAACTCGAATCCTGGGCTTAGGCTGATCCAAGAGCCTTTCATGCAGATCCGGCAGGCCATGGGCGTGCCCAAAGCGCGAGGGCAGCAAGCATCCGTGTGGCTCGACGATTTTATTAGGAACCTGATTGCCGAAGGCTTTATTCATGACGCACTTTTACGGCATTCCATTACTGGCGTGACTGTTCCCTGACAACGCTACTTACTGCGCCCCCAAGGGGCGCAGCTCTGCATCGTCATAACTACAATGGGTAGTCCATGATTACCCAGTGTTGTTTTATGGCTGCATTATTTTCGATAGTCGCCGGCGCTTGTGGTGGAGCTGGCAGGCTCCACTATGGCAGCGCTGGCCCGCCACGACAGGCGTTTCTGTCTTCTCCCCCCCAAGAGGTTTACACCCCATGGCTAAGGCCGCAGATGTCGTTGTGCAATGTCTGGAGAACGAAGGCGTTGAATACGTTTTCGGTATTCCCGGCGAAGAAAACCTGGACCTTCTGGAGTCCCTGCGCAAATCACCAATTAAGCTGGTGCTAACCCGCCACGAACAGTCTGCCGGGTTCATGGCAGCGACCTATGGCCGTCTGACAGGCAAGACCGGGGTTAGCCTCTCTACCCTTGGACCAGGTGCAACCAACCTCGTGACCGCCGGCGCCTACGCTTATCTGGGCGGGATGCCAATGCTCATGATCACAGGGCAAAAGCCCATCAAGAAGTCCAAACAGGGTCGGTTCCAGATCATTGATGTCTGCGACATGATGAGTCCTATCACCAAATACACGCACCAGTTTGCCTCGGCGGACAACATCCCGGCCCGCATGCGTGAGGCCTTCCGCCTTGCCGAAGAAGAGAAGCCAGGTGCTGTACATTTGGAACTGCCGGAAGACATCGCTGCCGAGCAGACCGACAGCCTACCGATCCCGCCGAGCCTCGCACGTCGTCCGCTGGCCGAGCACAAGGCCGTCGAAGCTGCAGTCGCAAAACTTAATACCGCGCGTAGCCCGATTTTGGTGATTGGCGCCGGTGCGAATCGCAAAATGACCGCTAAAGTCCTCAAGCAGCTGATCGACCAGACGGGGATTCCGTTCATCACGACTCAAATGGGTAAGGGCGTCGTCGATGAGCGTCACCCACGTTTCCTAGGCAATGCTGCGCTGTCGTCCGGCGACTTCGTGCACCGTGCCGTCGAGGCTGCTGACCTGATCATCAACATCGGCCACGACGTCATCGAGAAGCCGCCGTTCTTTATGGTCCGAGGCGGCACCGAAGTAATTCACATCAACTTCCGCTCTGCCGAAGTTGATGCTGTGTACTTCCCACAGATCGAAGTCATCGGCGATATCGCCAATGCCGTCTGGCAGATCGGCGAAGCCCTGACCGACGTCAGCCACTGGGACTTCACTCGGCTCCTGGCCATACGCGAAGCCAACGAGGCGCAGATCGTCGAAGGCGCCGACGACGACCGTTTCCCGGTTTACCCGCAACGTCTGGTAGCCGACGTTCGTCGCGCCCTGCCGTCCGAAGGCATCGTTGCGCTTGATAACGGGATCTACAAGATCTGGTTTGCGCGCAACTACAAGGCGCACAAGCCCAACACTGTGCTGCTCGACAACGCCCTGGCGACCATGGGAGCGGGTCTACCCTCAGCCATGGCCGCGCACTTGGTATACCCAGACCGTTCGGTGATCTCGGTATGTGGCGATGGTGGCTTCATGATGAACAGCCAAGAGCTGGAAACCGCAGTCCGTCTGGGCATGCACATTACTGTAGTGATCCTGCGTGACGACGGGTACGGCATGATCCGTTGGAAGCAGGCCAATATGGGCTTCGCTGACTATGGCCTGGACTACGGTAACCCGGACTTTGTCAAATATGCCGAAGCTTACGGTGCCAATGGTCACCGTGTGGAAAGCGCCGCAGGATTTCTGCCGTTGCTTGAGCACTGCATCAAGACTCCTGGCGTGCACGTGATCGATTGCCCTATCGACTACAGCGATAACGACCGTATCCTGAACTACGAACTGCGTGAGCGGGCTCTGGCAGTGTAAGCATCACCCGTTCATCCGCGAGAGCACCAAGAACCTCGTGGATGAACACCACTTTCATTTCGGACGATGCAAGCTACGCCAAGGCCCCTAGCATGTTGCGCTCTTGGTGGATCGCCATACCATGCCGACTTTTACCTCTCTCTATACCTCTGTCTCTTTTCAATATGCAGCAAAAAGCCCGGGGAACTGGAGACCGTACCCGGGCTTTTTTAGCGCTTGCTGTTTATCTAATGGCTTCAGCGAGCTTCTGAGACTTTGCGTTTTGACTACCGATGTAGAACACCAATATCACGCCCACAAAGCACATCCCGGCGATTGGCAACAACGCCAGCGGGAAGCTACCCGTTTTGTCCCGAATAACGCCCACGAAGTAGTTCAGCGTACCAGTACCCAAATGCCCCAAGGTGTTGACTGCTGCGATACCCACCGCCAAAACCCCCGGAGGAAGCGTTTCACCTGTAAGGGCCCAAAAAGGCCCTTTCAAGGCAAAATTGCTGATCAGTACCATGGATAGCAAGATCAGAGTGATTACAAGGGAGTCAGTCATCAGGGTGGCGACGAAGCTCAACCCCATGATCGCCATAGGAACCGCAGTGCTGAAGATACGGTCGCCAGTTTTGTCAGCACGCATACCCCAGAAAATCATGAAGGCAGCGCCGAGCCCGAATGGAATCATGTTCAACAGACCGGTCTGCGTATCAGTCAGGTGGAACGACTTAAGGATCTGAGGCATCCAGAGTGACAGAGTATTGCTGGTTGCCGATATGCTCATATAGATCACGGCGAGCAGCAGTACCCACTTATTGCTCATAGCAGCCCAGATCTTGCTTGCACCGTGTTTGTGTGGCTTGTTTTTCTCGCTGTGCTCGCGCTCTTTTCTTTCATCTTCAAGACGGCCTGAAAGCCAGTTTTTCTCGTCATCGGTTAGCCAGCGAGCTTCGGATGGTTTGCTAGGAAGAAAGAACAGCGTAGCAATTCCCATGATTACAGCAGGCAGTGCCTCCAGCATGAGTAACCACTGCCAGCCACGGTAGTCCCAGAGGCCATCCAATTTCAGCAAAAGAACTGACAGTGGCGAGCCGATGAAATTGGATAGCGGTACCGCGACCATAAACACAGCCACGATTCGCGCCATGTAAGCCTTGGGGAACCAAGTAGTGAGGTAAAGGAGTACGCCTGGAAAGAAACCTGCCTCAGCGGCACCGAGCAGGAAGCGCGAAATACCAAAGGAAATCGGACCGGTGATGAACGCAGTACAAAAACCGACGATGCCCCAGGTGATCATGATCCGAGCGATCCAGCGCCGCGCGCCAAATTTCTCCATGGCGACGTTGCTAGGCATTTCAAACAGCACGTATGCCACGAAAAACAATGTGGCTCCGAAACCGAAAATGCTGGCGGTCAGACCAACGTCTTTGTTCATTGTCAGTGCGGCGAAGCCAATGTTGACGCGGTCAATGTAGGCAATGAAGTAGCAGAACATCAAGAAAGGCAACAGCCGCAGCATCATTTTGCGCACGGCAGCCTTCTCGACCGGGGATATGGTTTTCGCGTCGGTGCTCATGACCGTTCCTCATTATTTTTAGATTCAGCCGCGAACCTTACGGTTTAGGCAGGTTCATAGCGTCTATTTGGGTCTACAAGCGTTGGGGACCTAACGCTCACATCGCTAACATGTAATCACGCCCTTTCAGTCGCGGACAAAGCAGGCCCGCTTGGCATGCCAAAACAACGCGTCATGCGCCATGATCCCGCAACCCATGCTCTAGCACTGGCATTCTGGGAAAGCTATTTAGGACTGAGCTGCCATAGGCTGAATCCAGCCAAGGAAAACTGCTTATTCGACCCCAGAAACGCAATCAGGCTATGCCTGCAGAGTTGCGTTTGTCAAATCAAAAAGACAACCAAGCCTTGTAAATGCCGGTGCCCATGGCAACGAGGTCTTTCGCTCAATGCCTCATTGGTACAAATAGGAGTCCTTGGGCTGGCTAGCTGGTGCCCTGATCGCCCTAGTGATCGCCTAGGACGAGAGCGTTGCATTCGTTAGTTTCAAGCCGTGGTCGCTTGACCCATGTACTAGGTTGCCGCCAGCGACTGCATTGCTGTCCAGGAGTTGAGCGAACAGTCAGGCCGGTGCCGCGAGTCTGCGGCGAATGGTGGCACCGGCAGGTCGTGTCCTTCCAGATCGGCCAGCCAGGGTCTATAAATTCAATTGCCTTGAGCCTGCTTGGCTAACAAGTCGGAAATCTACGCACTTTGCAAGTTTTTAATAAATCTCGCGGCCGCGTTGCCTCTGCCTCAGGAATACGTGATGTGTCGCTAAGATTTCCCATAAAAACGGAAGCTCACCAAAAAATGAGTGCAGCACCGCATCAACGTAGAGCTAGAGTGTTTGAAGGCTTTGGGTCCAGGCTTTGTAAAAACACCGCCGAGCAGTTCAGGTCCTGCGGTTTAAAACAGTATGATTCGATAGTGGACTTTCACGACCGGCAGCCTTTGTTCGGTCGTGGTCCTTCGAACAGCAACAGCTGGGCTCATTCATAAAATTGACCACCCAGCAAAATGGCCGCACAGCATTGCCATACGTTTGATCTACAGGAACTCACAGGGGAACTGCGGTTGCATACCACATTCAATGCTGAACAACCGCTTCCTGGGCGTTTTCCGTGTCCAGGCGCCTAGCATTTCCCTCCAACTGCAGGTGGACAAGCGGATCGATCTCCCTGGCGACCAGCGCCATTGCAATATCTCGCAGAGCAGGGGCATCTCACGATGCCAATTTCAGGACAGGTGCTGAAGGACGGCCGGGACAACTCCGACTAAGGATGTCGACTCATCTAACGACCAAGAATTTGCCAGATTCGGGCTGGTCATCCAGTATACGGAGGCGCACTGAATACCAGCCACGGCCACCTAGGTCCGTGTCAGAAATCGCCATTCGCGATCGCTCGAGTACTCGGTGCAATTGGGGGCAGAACTAGGGACATAATTCGTGTTTTTCAAGCTGAAACTACTGTTCTACAGCCAAGTCAAAATGTTCTTCGGCTTGCCTGAGAGTCTCTAACCCTCTCTGGACGGTCGAATTGGTTGTTTGATCACTTCGAAGCAATAAACGGGCGCAGCGATTCGACGTGCATCGCGGTTTCATTGCGCATCCCCTGCATTTCGAACTCCAGTAATGGTGCAGCGTCAGGCCTTTTTCAACGTTGGTATAACGCCAAATCAGTGCTTCTGCGTCCGGGTAAATATATTCTTTTTTTGCCGCGTCATAGATGAAGGCATCGTTATTGAAACACCCATCCGCTTTGGCTCCAGAGGTCATCTGGATTGGGCACATAGGCATTGATGCCTGCATCGTGACAAGCAAGAATCTCCTCGCTTTTCAAGTAACCTCGATCAGCCACTACCGACAGAAATTTTTCTGAAGCTACAACCTCGCGGGCCTGCATGGCCATCGAGCTGAGTAGATCGCAGTCGGGACCGACGTTAGTGACCTCATGTGCAACGATCAAATGGTGTTGGGTATCGACGGCTGTCTGGATCGGTCAGTGAAACCTGTGTGACCGGAGAGTCGTTGAGCTGGACTTCGTGCGCCCGAAGCTCCTTAATTTGAGTTTCGAGCTTGCCGATTTTCTCTTCCAGCCGCACGGCACTTGGCTCAGGGGCTGTCGATTCTTGCAGATCAGCATACCTTCATCTGTTGCGCCTCAAGTGCTCGCGTAGCTAGCAGGTGGGGTGCTGCCGGATGGGATGTTTTCTAAAAGCAAAGACTTAGAGTCTTAGCTCCCTTGGAAGCTGGGAGCGCGGTAGCAAATCAATAAGCAGTCGCACCGCGAATCAACCAGACGCCTCAGCTACACTCATGTAGGCCTGTACTTCAGAAAACATACATGAGCATGAGAGTTGATACAGCCGCTCTTCCAACGTGCCGCTCGCAACCTCTTTCATAAAACAAACAATAAACCGTTTATTCGATTGCGTTGATAGTGAAAATCACCACAGAACCATTGAAAACCTACCAACTGGATGGTAGCTTTGTTTAGTGTTTTAAATCACTACAAACAACGCCATCCCTGTGAGAATCCCATGCAAGATTGGAAGCAAACCCGCAAAGACATCAATACTCGTTTGGTAGAGCTCAACGGCCTGTCGCCGGAAACGATGAAAGGCATGGCCGCACTCGGCGCCGCCGGTGGGAAAACCAACCATCTAGACGCCAAGACTCGCGAGCTCATCTCCCTTGCAGTGGCCGTGACGACCCGCTGCGATGGTTGTATTGCCTTCCATGCTGCTGAAGCCAAGAAGCTCGGTATAACCAGTGAAGAGGTAGCTGAAGCTTTGGGTGTGGCCATCAACATGAACGCCGGGGCTGCAATGGTCTATAGCACCCACGTACTCGACGCGTTCGACAAGTCCTAATCAAACGCCGAATCCCCCCTTCAACGACGTCGAGATAAATCATGAATAAGCTGTTCACTCCTTACGATCTAGCCGGTACTCCTTTGAAAAACCGCGTTGTCATGGCCCCTATGACTCGCACCCGAACCTTGAACAACATTCCGAATGAATCCAACGCGCTTTACTACGCACAACGAGCTTCTGCCGGCTTGCTGATCACCGAAGGCCTGCCTATTTCCGATGAGGCTCGCGGCTATCTGTACACCCCTGGCATTTACGAAGATGTGCACTTACCAGGCTGGCGCAAAGTGACTGACGCGGTGCACGCCAAGGGCGGGAAGATTTTTGCGCAGCTCTGGCACGTAGGCCGTATGTCCCACACCTCGGTACACGGCATGGCGCCAGTCTCCTCGGGCACGGTGCCTGCGGTAGATACCACGGTGTATGCCTGGATCGAGCCCGGCAAATCTGGCCCTGTACAGCCAAGCTCTCCACGTGCACTGGAAACTGAAGAAGTGAAACGCGTCATCGCTGACTTCGTGAAGTCTGCACGAATGGCCATGGACGCCGGCTTTGACGGTATCGAAATCATGGCAGCCAACGGCTTTCTGTTCGACCAATTCCTGAGCAGCGCCCTGAACACTCGTACTGATCAGTACGGTGGCTCCATTGCCAACCGTCAGCGCTTCCTTCTGGAAACCATTGATGCGATTGCTGCTGAAATCGGCGGATCGAAGATCGGTGTGCGCTTCTCTCCTTTTGGTCGCCTCTACGACTTCGGTGTGTACGAAGGCGAAGAAGAAACCTGGATGAGCATGGCAGCTGCCCTCAACGAAAGAGAGCTGGCATTTGTTCACCTGAACTACCAACCGACCATCCTCGCCGCGCAAACGCCACCAGGTTTCGGCGCTGCATTCCGTGAAGCGTACAAGGGCACCTTGATGGCTGCGGGCGGCTTCACCAAAGAGATCGCAGAGTCTGAGCTGGTTAAAGGCGAGCTAGATCTGATTGCTTTTGGCACAGCCTACATTGCCAACCCTGATCTGGTAGAGCGTATGCAGAACGATTGGCCATTGGCCGAAGGTGATCGCGCGACCTACTACGGCGTAAGCGGTTCGATTGATAAGGGCTACACCGACTATCCGGAATACGCAGCCGCCAAAGCCTGATATTCCTTCACAAACATTTAGGAGAACACCATGCCACTCGTAACTATCAAAGGGATTGAAGGCGTTTTTTCCGACGAACAAAAGGCTGAAGTGATTCGCAAAGTGACTGACGCTATGGTGTCGGTTGAAGGCGAAAACATGCGCGCCCTCACGTGGGTCATCTTCGAAGAGGTGAAAAGTGGAGACTGGGGTATTGGTGGCAAACCTGTGACCGCGCAGGAAGTATTGAAGCTGCAAGCCGGTCAGTAAGGCTTCTCCTTCAGGTCATTAGCTCCCTGTTCGTTGAGTGCGGTTATGCTCAACGAACAGGGAGCTTTTTCCGTTCTTAAAGAACGCCAGGTTTGTGGGAACTACTCCGTGATTCTGATCATCTACGCCCATCCTTACCCTGATAAATCTAACGTCAACATGTTGATGCTCAAGCTGGCAGCCAACAATCCCGATGTCGCAATCCGTTCGCTGTACGACATGTACCCCGATTTCAATATCGACGTTGAAGCTGAGCAGAGGGCGGTGGAACAGGCAGATCTCCTCGTTCTGCAACACCCTCTGTACTGGTATAGCTACCCACCTCTCTTGAAGCTGTGGATCGATAAGGTTTTCACACAGGGCTGGGCCTACGGCGCGGGCGCTACTGCCTTGAAAAACAAAAAAATGCTGTGGGCCGTGACTACTGGCGGTGAGCATGATCATTTTGAAGGCGGCGACCACCCAGGTTTTGCGGTGCTGTCCCAGCCCATTCAGGCGACGGCGAATTACTGCGGGATGCGTTGGTTGAGTCCAGTCGCAGTCCATGGTGCTTACAGAGCAGATCAAACCGCATTGCTTAAACAGATCCAGAATTATGGCGAGCGCCTGACGTCATGGAGGGAAGATTGAATGGACACTCACAGTTTGATTGAAATGCTTATCTACCTGGGCTCCGCTGCCTTGATAGTCCCAATTGCCGTCCGGTTAGGGCTTGGCCCGGTTTTAGGCTACCTGACAGCCGGCTGCCTGATCGGCCCATGGGGTTTGAAGATTGTGACCGACGTGGAGTCCATCCTGCACTTTGCTGAAATTGGCGTGGTGTTGATGCTGTTCATCATTGGTCTCGAACTCGATCCCAAGCGCCTTTGGGCAATGCGCCGCATGGTCTTCGGCGGCGGCGCGTTGCAGATGCTGGCATGCGGCGCGGCCATCGCAATTTTCTGCGCTGTACTTGGCTTGAATTGGACGGCTGCGTTGTTGGTAGGGCTGACGTTGAGCCTGTCCTCGACGGCTATCGCCATGCAGGCCATGAGCGAGCGAAACATGAACTCCACCGCCGTGGGTCGCAGTAGCTTCGCCGTGTTGCTTTTCCAAGACATCGCGGCGATTCCCCTAGTTGCCATGATCCCACTGCTGGCCGCAAACGGTGGTACGCCCTCAGGTGCAGAGCTGGCCCTGTCCATTGCCAAAATCGTGGGTGCAATTGTCGCAGTGATTCTCTTGGGTCAGTACGTCTCTCGGCCAGTCCTTCGCTTTGTAGCGCGCTCAGGCCTGAGAGAAATCTTTAGTGCCGTCGCACTGTTCCTGGTGTTTGGGTTCGGCCTCTTGTTGGAAGAGGCCGGCTTATCCATGGCCATGGGCGCGTTCTTAGCCGGCGTTCTCTTGGCCAGCTCGGAGTATCGCCATGCTCTGGAAAGCGATATAGAACCCTTCAAAGGCCTGTTGTTGGGTCTGTTCTTTATCGGTGTAGGGATGTCGATTGACTTCGGCACGCTGATCGATTCGCCGCTGAAAGTCATCACACTGACCTTGGGCTTCATCCTGATCAAGCTGCTCGTGATCAAGCTCTTGGGGCGCTTCCTGAATGTCCCAAGTGACCAGCGTTCATGGCAGGCGGTATTCCTTGGACAAGGCAGTGAGTTTGCCTTCGTAGTATTTGGCGCAGCGACCGTCGCCGGCATCCTGGTCGACCCTTGGGGTAAGAGCCTGACGCTAGCGGTGGCGTTGTCCATGTGCGTGACGCCTTTGTTGATCCTTTTACTCAATCACCTGGAGTCGTCGAGCAAACAGGGCAGTAATGAAGCTGATACCATTGATCAGAGCAATCCTCGGGTCATCATTGCTGGCTTCGGTCGATTCGGTCAGATCGCTGGGCGTCTGTTGATGTCCTGTGGTTTTGAGGTAGTGGTCTTGGATCATGATCCAGACCATATCGAGACGCTGCGTAAGTTCGGGGTCAAGGTGTTCTATGGGGATGCCACCCGCCTCGATTTACTGCACGCTGCGGGTGCTGCCCAAGCCGTGGTGCTGATCAACGCCATCGATAATCAAGACGATAACCTGGCACTGACCAAGTTGGCCCAGGAGCATTTTCCATCCCTAAAACTGGTGGTGCGCGCTCGAGATATGGGGCACATCATTACCCTACGTCAGATGGGTGTGGAAGAAGTCGAGCGAGAGACATTTGAAAGCGCATTGTCCCTGGGGCGCAGGGCTTTGGAGCAACTCGGGATAGGACGCTACGAAGCTCGTGAGCGTGCGGATCGATTCCGTCGCCTTAACTTGGAAATGCTAGAAGAGATGGCCGCTCAGCCCGAGGACGATACCGAATTCAAGTACGACGCTTACAAACGAGCCAACGCTTTACTAACGGAAATATTCAATGAAGATCGCGCTCATCCAATTGACGCAGGCCCAGGAAAGGTGAGCCTTCCACGCAGCGAGTCAGATAGCTGACTGACTTACCGGTCGAGGAGGATGCTTGTTTAGCTAGCGTCCTCCAGCTCAGTGACGATTGCTTTTTTCAAGGCTGAAACTGATTTAGACCCGGCGAAGACTTTCAACAATCGGCCTTCGTGGAACACTGCCAAGGACGGCACAGTACGAATGCCATACATCTGCGCAATCGTCGGTGATACCGCAATATCAATTTTTCCAAACACTGCCAGAGCATGGAGCTTTGCTTCCAAGTCCACGAAGACTGGCTTCATCTCTTTACAAGGTTTGCACCAAGATGCTGAGAACAGTACGACACTGCTGCCTTTGGCAACAAAGCGGGCAAATTGGGGAGCGCTCAACTCAACGATACGGCTCATTTGGGTCTCACGTGTTGTGTTAAGGAAAAGGGGGCACCTTGTGAGTGCCACGTTCCGTTGCCGATCAAACTTTGCAGCCATCGACGCCGCAGACTTGGCCTATCAATGAGCTATCGTCGACTTTCGCGCTTTCTACCATTTGATTGAGCGCGTCAAGAAAAGCAGCTTCAGGTTGTGCACCGGAAACAGAGAATTCTTCGTTGAAGACAAAGAGAGGCACGCCAGAACCCAACTGGGCGGCGAAATGCTCATCCGCTTCCATCTCTACGCGCAGTTCTACAGATGACCACGCCAATTGAATTGCCGCATCCGACACACCTGCATCTTTCGCAATCACCGCCAAGCTGGCGCGATCAAAAAGTGACTTACCGTGGCTGGTGCTTTTTTCGTACAGCGCTTCCACAAGGCGCTTTTTCACTGCCCCGTCTTCAACCGCTTTCACCAAGACATGAGCATCAGCAGTATCGCCGAACATCATAGTGTCGAAGCGGTAATCCAGCCCGTCGGCCTGGCCATATTTACTCACAGTGTTCATCATCGCTGCTGCGGAATCTGGGTTGCCGAGCTTACGTTTCAGTGCTGCGACCATCGGTTCAGGGGCGTGATTTGCAGCCAGTCGATAGGCCCGAACGTTGACCTGTACATCGTCTTTCTGCGGGAAGTTTTCGAGCGCTTTTTCAAAACGACGCTTGGCAATCCAGCACCAAGGACACACATAATCAGACCAGATATCGACTACATATTTTTTCGAAGGGGTTTGCATAATTTATCCTGCACGGAGAAGTGAAGATTGCATTGCGGCTATTTCAAGCAGATGGTTAAAGCCAGCCAACGGGTCGGCTGAGCGACCCAGTGTCCAATCAATGAGGCTTGCTCCCTCCAGCATGCTCAGCAGCATGAAAGCGAAGTGCTCAACAGATGTTCCCAGCAACCAGCTGTGCTGCCGGACTGCGTCATTGAGGGTGCTTTGGAGCCAGGTGAGCTGCGAATTGGAGAAGTCCCTTGTGAGGCCTTGGAGCGACAAAGGCAACGCAGCCATTTCTGCCGCCAAGGCGCCGCATAACGGCAGCAGCCCCTCATTCGCGCTTATCACGAAAAGTCGGGAAAAAGCCTGTAAGCGCTGCTGTGGCTCGGGATGCATGATCTCGATTGACACCAACGTCTCGTTGAACCGAGCGATGTAGTCGTTGATAAGCTCCGCGCCTAAGCACTCCTTGGTAGGAAAGTGATGGTGAATACTGGCTTTTCTAATACCGACTTTCGCTGCGAGATCCGCGTAACTGAACGCTGAGTAACCCTTTGAGCGCATCTGGGTTTCCGCGTAGCTCAGCAGCGCGGCTTTTGTCGTGATAGACATTTGAAACTCCTACAGCCAGCACCCTTGTCACCGAAGCAACTGCTGGAACGCGCCCCAATGAGAGGCGCTTCACGCAGCGCTTGCCTCGGTGTTTAGGCACGTACCGCCATCACCCCTGCATCAACATCCCAGATAGCACCGGTCACCCAGGAGGTTTTATCGGATAGTAAGAAGAGGATGGTATTGGCGACGTCTTCAGGAACACCGACTCGACCCAGTGGGTGGAAATCGTTTAGCGACTTCATCGCATCCGGGATCGCTTCCTTGTCCATGAAGCCTTCATAGATCGAGGTGTGAACGATGCCAGGCGAAACGGCATTGACTCGGATACCTGAGTGAGCCAATTCAATTGCCAGGTTTCGAGTGACTGCGTGCAGGCCCGCCTTGGCCATCGAATAAGCAGTTGCTGGAGAGCCGGCCAGCGCAGCTTGCGCGCCAATCGAACCGACGTTGACAATGGAGCCTTCGCGCTTGGCAGCAAGCATATTTTTGACCACTGCCTGCGTGATAAAGAATGTGGCGCGGTTCAGATCCAGGTACATGTCGTAGTCAGCCTCATCGTGCTCGATGAAAGGCTTCGGAATGAATATGCCTGCAGAGTTCACCATAAAGCCGATGTCACTGTGGTTGGCATTGATTTCGCTGCGTACATGATTCATCCCTTCCTCGGTCATGAGGTTGGCAACGATCACTGATACGTTCCCCAGCGGACTCAGCTCGGCGCGCACAGCATCGGCTTTATCCTGTTTACTGCCGGTGAGAACCACGCTGCCACCCGCCTTTAAAAACTGGCGCGCTGTTTCCAGACCCATGCCGCTCGTGCCGCCGACGACCAACAGTTTTTTGCCTTTAAAAAAATCGTCCATTACAGACTCCGGTATCAGATAAGTGAGAGGTGGTCAGCGGCCAGGTGCCGTGCTGACCTGTGACCAGGACAGTTAGCCTTCGATGACTTCGAGCTTAGGGAGCATGCGGATGGCTTTAGAGAAGTTGGCGTAGTTGACCGAAGTCTTGAGCACCACGTTGTGCAGCTCCTCAACACGCTCACGCGAAGCATCTGTGTGCAGGCGAATCACGACACTCACCTCGTCGTAGCCTGGGTTAACGCTTTCGTCGATCCCCAGGAAGCCACGCAGGTCGAGAGTGCCGTCGGTCTCAATTTCCAGGCTGTGAATCTTGATGCCCATCATTGCGGCATTGGCGGCATAGCCGACCGACATGCAGGCGTTTAGAGCAGCCATCAGCAGCTCCTGAGGGTTGGGCGCGGTGTTCTCGCCCAGCAATTCATTCGGCTCATCGGCTGCAATTTCAAAATCGCGGGAATAGGTCTCACCGGCCAAGCTGTAACGGCTGACTTTGGCTACAGAACGGGTCTGACCCTTCCAAGCGGTTTTAACGTTGAAGCTTGCGTGGCGCTTGGTCGCATCACCAGCAACGCCTTCGGCGAAATTCTGGAGTGCGGCGACATCGATACCATTCAGGTTGCTGCTCATGTGGACGTTCCTCTTCAGATAAGCCGGACGATTAGACCGGAAGAGAAACAAGCCTACCAAGTAGTAGGTTGGTTTACAAGAGAGGTGACGATACCAATAGTTTTGAAAAGCTAGGCTGCATAGAGGAATTGGGAATATTGATGACAACACAGTGAGTGTCGTGACCAACAGAGTCACTTCGAAAGCGACGCCATGAAACGATCTTTCACACCTCTATGCATCGGGTGAAATTTGTGTGATCGTACGAATTGATGGCATAAGGCCGTCACCACATGGATAAAAATCAGGGAGGTTTTATGGCTGCTTATGCACCAGGGCACGTGTTGGGGCGAGATGGAGGTTCGTTTCAAGAAGTCACTTTGAACGCAGCCAAGAGCGCGGTCGTCGCTAAGCATGGACGGTACTGTACAATTCGCGATCACGAAAAAGCGCCGCCTACAAGCAAGCCTTCGCGTCATTGGCTGCAAATCTACCGCACACCAGATAATACCGAGTGATCTATTCGGTGGATTTTAGTCTGCACTAATTGATACAAGCGTAGATCGGCACGCGGCCCTGAATCAAATAACTCAAGGCCGCCTGCTCTTGGCAGGCGACCAAATCGAGAAGCTTTTGAAAGATGTACTAAAGATACAGCGATGAAAGATGCCCCCTGGAAAGGGAATGCAGCGATAGAGTCGATAAGTGTGCTTGCTAGAGTTTTCAGTGACGAAGGGTAGATAAAATCAAATCAAATCCCGAAGATTTCTCGTAATCATCGCTCATCGCCCAAGAAACAAAGCTCGCACCTTCCAAAGTATTCAATATGAACCTTGAAACTCTGATTACATCCAGGTCGGCTTTAAGCTCTCCTCGATCTTGACCCTGCTTAATGTTTGCTTGGAGCCAAGTGAGATGGATCTCAAAGAAATCCTTTGTCATTTCTTTGAGGCTTTCAGGCAGGGCCAGAAGCTCTGCGGCGAGGGCTCCACAGAGTGGGAGCATCCCGTTTAGACTGCTGTGTGCGAACATCAAGGCGAACGCATTCAGCCGGTCGACAACACTGACGTGTTCATCATTGATAGCGTCCAGCTGCTTTTTAAACCGGAACAGGTAGCTCTCGACGATGGCAATTGCCAAGCCTTCCTTGGTCGGGAAGTGATGGTGAATACTCGCTTTTTTAATGCCGATGTCGTCCGCAAGGTCGGCATAGCTGAAGGCCGCATAGCCTTTCGTGCGCAGCAGAACCTCGGCGCTGGTCAAAAGGTCTGAACGTGTACTCATGATCGTGTATCCAAATTTATCATCTAGACATCATAAATTAGTCACACCTCATAAGACAGCGTTCGCCTTGCAAAGTACTGAGCTGCCTATACTTTGTGCCTCCTGCGGAATGCTTCTTCCATCTTGAGGCCTGTACGGAAACGCGGCATAGGACAAACGTCCGCGGCGCGTTCAAACGATCGGTGAGAACGCCGGACACATCAAGCAGGGCTTGTCCAGGCTGAGGCCTCAAGGCCCACACGAATCAAACGGCCCTCAACGCCCCGCCTGCTACATCCTTTGAACTCTGTGCGCATGCAGTCCGGAGCCAGCACGCGCTGTTCGGCGCGAAGGATGACCCCGCACGACACAGTTCGTCAGATACAAGTCCCAAACTATGTGCTGGCAGGTAAAATGGCATAATATGCCAATAGTCGAAAGGACCTGTATGTCCAGAGCTGGAGCTAATCATGGCGACGCGAAACGTTGTACTCACCCCTCACCAGGAACAGGTTATCCATGACCTGGTGCAGTCCGGCCGTTATCAGAATGCCAGCGAAGTGATGCGAGAAGGTTTGCGGCTATTGGAACAGCGCGTCGCCGAAGACACCGCCAAAATTGAGGCCCTGCGTCAGGCGACCTCTATCGGCATCATGGACCTTGAGCAAGGGCGCTTTACTAAGTTGAACGAAGGGGATCTGGAGCACTACCTCGAGGGCTTGAGCCTGGAGGCAACCCTACCCGCGCGCGAGAAACACTGAGCATGTCGCAGTATCGGATTTCCAACGCGGCGGGCGCCGACATTGTCGACATCCTCAGGCTCTCCCAGACGCAGTTCGGCGATCAAGCACGCCAGCGGTATCAGGCGCTAATCCTCGCCGCGCTGCAAGCGATTGCCGACACGCCTTATCGCATTGGCAGCTACGAACGCGGTGAGCTGGCACCGGGCCTTCGCAGCTATCACCTCATCTATTCACGCCAGCAGGCCAAACAGCCCCATGGGGCGGTCAAAAGCCCACGCCATATCGTGTTTTATCGTGTAGCAAGCGACGACGTGATCGAGGTCGTCCGACTCCTTCATGACGCCATGGAAGTGCAATTGCACTTGCCTAATGACTGATCCTGGCCCAAAGGCTTAGCTGTCCATGAACAGCGAAGGTAAGGCGCCCGCCTCAACATGCAACCTGAGCGCCTTCGCTGCCCGCCGACTCAGTGGCCAATTGAAGCGGGAAGTTATGGGCCCGACCGGATTATCGAGACCCACCACCAGAAGCACGATGCGCAACGTTGCCTGCCACTTTCAATACCGAACAACCGCTTCTTAAGCGCTTTCCGTGGCCAGGCGCCTGGCATTACGCTCCGGTTGTCGATGGACACGCGGATCGATCTCTCTGGCGACCGGCGCCATTGCAACATCTCGCAGAGCATGAGCATTTCACGCTGCCAATTTCAGGACAGGTGCTGAAAGGCGGCCCGGACAACCCCGATTAAGGATATCGACTCATCTAACGACCAAGAATTTTCCAGATTCGGGTTGGTCATCCAGTACACAAAGGCGCACTGAATGCCAGTCACGGCCACCCCGCTCCGGGTCAGAAATAGCCATTCGCGATCGCTCGCCCACCCTGTGCAATTGGGGGCAAAACTGGGGGCAAAATTTGTTTTTTTCAGGCTGTAAATACCGATCTAGAGCCTAGTCAAAATGTTCTTTGGCGATCCTGAGAGTCTTTAGGCGTCGGCTGGCAGGCTGTTCGGCTGATCATTTCTGCCTTTCCACCAACCATGGAGCTCCATTCACTTCCAGTGGATTGCTACATTGGGGGCACATTTGAGGGCATGCATTGGATGCTTCGAAAAGGATGCCCCCAGCCTAAGGCCAAACAGGCTATTGATAAGGGC
>Ga0207650_10000220_pt1 | contig 64837 bp, 47 predicted proteins | sample KBSS63metaG_FD_184325 | JGI IMG/M metagenome (GOLD analysis project Ga0207650, IMG submission 184325) | Switchgrass rhizosphere microbial communities from Kellogg Biological Station, Michigan, USA - KBS S6-3 metaG (SPAdes) (version 2) | ecosystem: Host-associated > Plants > Roots > Rhizosphere...
CCGGAAAAACCACCCGAGCCGACGATCAAGCCGACAAAGATCATCACCTCGCCCGTACGTGGTGGGCAGCAGATTTATGCCCAGGGTGGCGACCTTGTCGTGATCTCCTCGGTCAGCCCGGGGGCGGAACTTCTTGCCGATGGCAACATCCATGTATACGGCCCGATGCGCGGACGTGCCCTCGCCGGCATCAAGGGTGATACCAAGGCCCGTATTTTTTGCCAGCAGTTGACCGCTGAGCTAGTGTCCATCGCGGGCCAGTACAAGGTTTCAGAAGATTTGCGTCGCGACCCGCTGTGGGGGGCTTCGGTGCAGGTCAACCTGTCGGGCGATGTGTTGAACATCATCCGTCTTTAACGGATACTGCCGCATTTTCCAAGCATCTCTAGACTCTGATAGCACAGCGAAACCGGCAAGACTTGCGTAGGAATAATTGAAAGTGGCGTTTTTCCTCGGGAAACCCCATCTTTTTCCTACAAAGACTGTCCGCCTGCAGCGAGTTTCAAGAGATGTTTTTCAGGGACTCAAAAGTCCTTTTTCCTTAGGGGTGAAACACCTTGGCCAAGATTCTCGTGGTTACATCCGGCAAGGGTGGTGTGGGTAAGACCACCACCAGCGCCGCTATCGGTACCGGTCTCGCTCTGCGCGGCCACAAGACAGTTATCGTCGACTTCGACGTCGGCTTGCGTAACCTCGACCTGATCATGGGCTGCGAACGCCGCGTGGTGTATGACTTCGTCAACGTGGTCAACGGTGAAGCCAACCTGCAACAGGCCCTGATCAAGGACAAACGCCTTGAGAACCTGTACGTATTGGCCGCCAGCCAGACCCGTGACAAAGACGCGCTGACCAAAGAAGGCGTAGGCAAAGTCCTGGCTGAGCTGAAGGAAACTTTCGAATACGTAGTCTGCGACTCCCCGGCCGGTATCGAAACCGGTGCTCACCTGGCGATGTACTTCGCCGATGAGGCCATCGTGGTGACCAACCCGGAAGTCTCCTCGGTACGTGACTCGGACCGCATGCTCGGCCTGCTGGCCAGCAAGTCCCAGCGCGCCGAAAAAGGCGAAGACCCGATCAAGGAGCACCTGCTGCTCACCCGCTACAACCCTGAGCGCGTCAGCAACGGCGAAATGCTGGGCGTTGAAGACGTGAAGGACATCCTCGCCGTGACCCTGCTGGGTGTGATCCCGGAATCCCAGGCCGTCCTGAAGGCTTCCAACCAAGGCGTTCCAGTCATTCTTGACGACCAGAGCGACGCCGGCCAGGCGTACAGCGATGCGGTTGATCGCTTGCTGGGCAAGACCGTGGAACATCGCTTCCTCGATGTTAAGAAGAAGGGATTCTTCGAGCGTATCTTTGGAGGCAACTAAACAATGAAATTTCTCGACTTCTTTCGCGCCAACAAAAAGCCAAGTACCGCGTCGGTAGCGAAAGAGCGTCTACAGATCATCGTGGCGCACGAACGCGGCCAACGCAGCACGCCGGACTACCTGCCAGCCTTGCAGAAGGAATTGGTCGAGGTGATCCGCAAGTACGTCAATATCGGCAACGATGACGTGCATGTCGCCCTGGAAAATGACGGCAGCTGCTCGATTCTGGAACTCAATATCACCCTGCCTGATCGTTGATCGAACAGGCGGCCGCCACGGCGGCTCGTTCACCCTGATCCCTTTTTGCGGACCGGGTGGGCGAGCCGCCGTTGGCGTTTGTTACGAGGCTGTTTAATGCCGCTGTCCAACATCCATATCCTCTATCAGGATGCCGCCGTCCTGGTGGTGAACAAGCCTACCCTGCTGCTCTCGGTGCCTGGCCGCGCCGACGACAACAAGGACTGCCTGATCACCCGCCTGCAGGAGAACGGCTACCCCGAAGCCCGCATCGTCCATCGCCTGGACTGGGAAACCTCGGGCATCATCCTGCTGGCGCGGGACGCCGATACACACCGCGAACTGTCCCGCCAGTTTCACGACCGAGAAACCGAAAAGGCCTACACCGCCTTGGCCTGGGGCCAGCCGGAACTGGACAGCGGCAGCATCGACCTGCCCCTGCGCTACGACCCGCCCACCAAGCCACGCCACGTGGTCGACCATGAGTTCGGCAAGCATGCACTGACCTTCTGGAAGGTGCTGGAACGCTGTGGTGACTGGTGCCGCGTCGAGCTGACGCCGATCACCGGGCGCTCGCACCAGCTGCGCGTGCACATGCTGTCCATCGGTCATCCGCTGTTGGGTGATGGCCTGTATGCCCATGAACAGGCCCTGGCTGCGTGGCCGCGCCTGTGCCTGCATGCGAGCATGCTGAGCTTCACTCACCCGCAAAGCGGCGAGCGCCTGCGCTTCGAGTGCCCGGCGCCATTTTAAAGCTGTTGTGGGAGAGGGCTTTCCCCCTCCCACATTTGTTCTGTGCACTTCTCACCCTCGAACGGTAAACTCCGCGCATTGCTGTCTGGAGCTATTTATGCGCGAAGCGTTGAATCAAGGCCTGATCGACTTCCTCAAGGCCTCCCCTACTCCTTTTCATGCCACAGCTGCCCTGGCCCAGCGCCTGGAAGCGGCCGGCTATCAGCGTCTCGACGAGCGCGAGACCTGGACCACCGAGGCCAACGGGCGCTATTACGTGACCCGTAACGACTCCTCGATCATCGCCTTCAAGCTCGGCCGCCACTCGCCGCTGCAAGGCGGTATCCGCCTGGTCGGCGCCCACACCGACAGCCCGTGCCTGCGCGTCAAGCCGCAGCCGGAGCTGCAGCGCCAGGGTTTCTGGCAGTTGGGCGTGGAAGTCTACGGCGGCGCGCTGCTGGCACCGTGGTTCGACCGCGACCTGTCCCTGGCCGGCCGCGTGACGTTCCGCCGCGACGGCAAGGTCGAAAGCCAACTGATCGACTTCAAATTGCCCATCGCCATCATCCCCAACCTGGCCATTCACCTGAACCGTGAAGCCAACCAGGGCTGGGCGATCAATGCCCAGACCGAGCTGCCGCCGATCCTCGCGCAGTTTGCCGGTGATGAGCGCGTGGACTTCCGCGCCGTGCTCACCGATCAACTGGCGCGTGAGCATGGGCTGAACGCCGACGTGGTGCTCGACTATGAGTTGAGCTTCTACGACACCCAAAGCGCTGCGGTGATCGGCCTGAACGGCGACTTCATCGCCGGCGCGCGCCTGGATAACCTGCTGTCGTGCTATGCCGGCCTGCAAGCTTTGCTCACCAGCGAGACCGATGAAACCTGCGTGCTGGTCTGCAACGACCACGAAGAGGTGGGCTCCTGCTCAGCCTGCGGTGCCGATGGCCCGATGCTCGAACAGACCCTGCGCCGTCTGCTGCCGGAAGGTGATGAGTTCGTACGTACCATTCAGAAATCCCTGTTGGTGTCTGCGGACAACGCCCACGGCGTGCACCCGAACTACGCCGAGAAGCACGACGCCAACCACGGTCCCAAGCTCAACGCCGGCCCGGTGATCAAGGTCAACAGCAACCAGCGCTACGCCACCAACAGCGAAACCGCCGGGTTCTTCCGCCACCTGTGCATGGCCCAGGAAGTACCGGTGCAGAGCTTCGTGGTGCGCAGCGACATGGGCTGCGGCTCGACCATCGGCCCGATCACCGCCAGCCACCTGGGCGTGCGCACCGTGGACATCGGCCTGCCGACATTTGCCATGCACTCCATTCGCGAGCTGTGCGGCAGCCATGACTTGGCGCATTTGGTGAAAGTGCTGGGCGCGTTCTACGCGAGCCACGACTTGCCCTGATAATTTGGGCTGACTCGGTCAAAAATGTGGGAGGGGGCGTGCCCCCGGTGGCGGCGGATCAGTGACTCTATTTGTAGTCTGACCCTTTGCAATCGGGGCAAGCCCCCTCCCACATTAGATCTGCGTATACCTGACCTGCATCACCTGCACTTTCTGCAATCCGACCTAGACTTGTCAGTATTCCCACTCCGACAAGGCCGTCGCACCATGATCTCCATGTCCTCCTTCCACGCCATGCTTATCCCGATTCTGATCGGCATGATCCTGTTGGCTGTAGGCTTCAACTTTCGTGACAAGCCTGTCGGCGTGTTCGGCATGTGGGTCGGCATGCTGCTGATCCTGGGCACCGTGGTGTACAAGATCCTCGCCAAACTGGCCGAATGACGATTGCACTCGTACACTCGCTCAACCCGTCGTTTTCAAGGTTGACCGCCTCGTGCTTTCCCGTCTGTTTGCCCTGCCCTGCTATTGCCTGATTGCCCTGCTCACCTTGCTGCCGCTCACGCCTGCCCAAGCCGTGGGCCTGCCCGGCCTATTGGGTAACAACAGCAAAACCCAGCCCCAGGCCGACGTGCCGCTGGGGCAGTCGTTGGACGAGGTGATCAAGACCCTGGAAAACGACCAGCAGCGCACTCAGTTGCTGAGCGACCTGAAAAAGCTGCGCGCCGCCACGCAAAAAGCCCAGCCCGCCGCCGAGCAAGGCGTACTGGGGCTCATCGGCAGTACGCTGTCGGGCTTTGAGCAGCAGTTTTCCGGCGAAGACAGCCCGGTGGGGCGTTGGTCCAACGAAGTCGACCTGGCCAAGGAAGAACTCAGTGCGCTGATGCTGCCGGCCAACGAATGGCTGCCGATCATTTTCGGGTTTGCCCTGATCCTGGCGGTGTGGAGCCTGCTCGCCGCCGCGCTGATCTGGCTCAGCCACCGCGTCCGCGAACGCTTCGGCCTGCCCGAAGAATTGCCGCAACACCCACGCACCTGGGACATGGTGCGCTTCGCGCTGCGCAAGCTCGGCCCATGGCTGATCGCCCTGGTGATCACGGTCTACCTGAGCTACGCCCTGCCCTCGTCCCTGGGCAAATCCCTGGCGATGGTCTTGGCCTACGCGCTGGTGGTCGGTACCTGCTTCTCTGCCATCTGCGTGATTGCCTTTTCGGTGCTCGACGGCCCGCATCGCCATCGCGCGCTGTACATCCTGCGTCACCAGGCGTTCCGTCCCCTGTGGTGGATCGGCAGCTTTGCCGCCTTCGGTGAGGCCTTGAGCGACCCGCGTCTCGTCCTGGCTCTGGGCCAGCACCTGTCACACACCGCCGCGACGATCGCCAATGTGATGGCAGCGCTGTCGACCGGTGTGTTTATCCTGCGTTTCCGCCGGCCCATCGCCCACCTGATCCGCAACCAGCCGCTGTCCCGTCGCCTGACCCGCAGGGCCCTCAGCGACACCATCGAAATCATCGGCTCCTTCTGGTACATCCCCGCATTGCTGCTGGTGGGCATTTCGCTGTTCGCCACCTTTGTCTCTGCCGGCGATACCAGCACCGCCTTGCGTCAGTCGCTGCTGTGCACCGTGTTGCTGGTGCTGTGCATGGTCATCAACGGCCTGGTCCGCCGTCACGCCCTCAAGCCGCAACGCGGTCACAAGCGCCACGCGCTGTACTCCGAGCGCCTGAAAAGCTTCGTCTACACCCTGGCCCACCTGGTGGTGTGGCTGGTGTTTATCGAGCTGGGCCTGCGGGTGTGGGGCCTGTCGCTGATTCGCTTTACCGAAGGCGACGGCCATGAAATCAGCGTCAAGCTGTTCGGCCTGGGTGGCACCTTGCTGTTCGCCTGGCTGATCTGGATCCTCAGCGACACGGCGATCCACCACGCCCTCACCCGCTCGCGCAAAGGCCTGGCCAACGCACGAGCGCAGACCATGATGCCGTTGATCCGCAACGTGCTGTTCGTGACCATCTTTATCATTGCCGCGATTGTCGCCCTGGCGAACATGGGCATGAACGTCACGCCACTGCTGGCAGGTGCCGGTGTGATCGGCCTGGCCATTGGTTTCGGCGCGCAGTCGCTGGTGGCGGACTTGATCACCGGCCTGTTCATCATCATCGAAGACTCCCTGGCCATCGATGACTACGTGGATGTGGGCGGCCACCTGGGCACCGTAGAAGGCTTGACCATCCGCACCGTGCGCCTGCGCGACATCGACGGCATCGTGCACACCATCCCGTTCAGCGAAATCAAGAGCATCAAGAACTACTCGCGGGAGTTCGGCTACGCGATCTTCCGGGTGGCGATCCCCTACAACATGGAAATTGACGATGCCATCAAGCTGATGCGCGATGTCGGTCAGAAAATGCGCAACGACCCGCTGCAACGCCGCAATATCTGGTCGCCGCTGGAGATACAGGGTGTCGAAAGTTTCGAGTCGGGCAGCGCGATCCTGCGCGCACGGTTCAAGACCGCGCCGATCAAGCAGTGGGAAGTGTCGCGGGCGTTCAACCTGTCGCTCAAGCGTCATCTGGACGAAGCCGGGCTGGACCTGGCCACGCCGCGCTTGAGTGTGCAGGTGGTGACCGCCGGCACGGTGCAGGAGAAAGATCAACAACAATAAACTCAGGAGAGGTCCTTATGCGTTTAACCGGTCTGACACACACGTGGGTTTTCGGCGCGCTGTGCGCCGTTGCCAGCAGTGCCGTGATTGCCGCCAGCAGCGGCCAGGACAGTGCCCGGGAGGAAATCGCCGCCCAGGCAAAAGCGCTTGAACCGGCGTTGCTGGAAACCCGACGCGACCTTCACGCCCACCCTGAACTGGGCAACACCGAAACCCGTACGGCCGAGTTGGTCGCCAAACAACTGCGCGACCTCGGCCTTGAGGTCAAGACCGGCGTAGCCCGCACCGGTGTGGTGGCCGTGCTGAAAGGCGCCCTGCCCGGCCCGACCGTCGCCCTGCGTGCCGACATGGATGCGCTACCGGTGAAGGAAGTCGCCGACCTGCCCTTCGCCTCCAACGCCAAGGGCACCTACCTGGGCAAGGAAGTCGACGTGATGCACGCCTGCGGGCACGACGCCCATGTCGCCATCCTGCTGAGCACGGCGAAGATCCTGACCGGCATGCGCGAGCGCCTGCCCGGCACCGTGGTGTTCTACTTCCAACCGGCCGAGGAAGGCCCGAGTGATTTCATTCCCGACGGCAAAAATACCTGGGGCGCCAAAATGATGGTGCAGGAAGGCGTGATGAAAGCGCCCAAGCCGGACGCGGTATTCGGCCTGCATGTGTGGGCCGGTGTGCCCGCCGGCCAGATTGCCTACCGCCCGGGACCGACCCTGGCCAGCTCGGATGATTTGCGTATCAAGATCCTCGGCAAACAGACCCACGCCGGTCGCCCTTGGGACGGCATCGACCCGATCACCGTGGGTGCGCAGACCATCGTTGGCTTGCAGACCGTGGTCAGCCGCCGCACCGACATTTCCTCGTTCCCCTCGGTGGTGAGCATTGGCACCATCAACGGTGGCACGCGCTACAACATCATCCCTGAGTCGGTGGACATGACCGGCACCATTCGCTCCTATGACTACGGCATCCGTCAGAAGCTGCACGCGGACGTACGGCAGACCGTGGAAAAAATCGCCGAAAGCGGTGGCGCCAAGGCCGAAGTCACCATCATCGAGAAGTACGACCCCACCATCAACAACCCGGCATTGACCGAGAAAATGCTGCCGAGCCTGCGCTGGGCGGCCAAGGATGACGTGGTGCAGGGCCCACTGGTGGGCGGCGCCGAAGACTTCTCGTTTTATGCCAAGGAGGCGCCGGGGCTGTTTGTATTCCTGGGGGTCACGCCGAGGGATCAGGACATGAGCAAGGCAGCACCGAACCACAATCCGGGGTTCTTTGTGGATGAGTCGGCGTTGGTGGTGGGCGTGCGGACGCTGGCGTCGCTGGCAACGGATTACCTCTACACCCAGTAACCGCCGAAATGCGTTCTTGCGGTTAACAGGATCATTGTAGTGAGCGAGCTTGCTCGCGCTGGAGTGCGAAGCGCTCCCGGCTTCTTTGGGGCTGCTGCGCAGCCCAGCGCGGGACAAGCCCGCTCACCACAGTAAGCGCACCCTCTTCAACCCAGCGCAGCGCCGTCCATCTTCTGGCGCAGGCTCAACGGACGCATATCGGTCCAGACCTCTTCGATGTACGCCAGGCACTCTTTCTTCATGCCGCTCTTGCCCACGGTGCGCCAGCCTTCCGGCACAGCCTTGTAGTCGGGCCAGATGGAATACTGTTCTTCATGGTTGACCACTACCTGAAACAGGATGTCGTCGCGGTCAAATACTGAGGTCATTGCTGTTCTCCATCGCTCAAAGGCTGGCTGCGCAACGCGCGCAGCACTGATACCTGTAGAAACGTACCAAGTTGCAAAAAAATTAGAGGCTGGCAACCGCCGCCGCCAACGCACGTCCGAAGATATCCGCCACGCGGTCCACTTCGGTGGCGGTGATCACCAACGGTGGCAGGAAACGCACGACGCTGCCATGACGGCCGCCCAGTTCCAGGATCAGCCCGCGCTTGAGGCATTCGCGCTGCACCAGCGGCGCCAATTGGCGATGCACGGGCGGGTGGCCCTGGATGTCTGGCGGGCCATTGGGGTCAACCAGTTCCACGCCAAGCATCAGCCCACGGCCGCGGATATCCCCCAGGTGCGGGAAGTCGCGCTGCAGGATGCGCAGGTGTTCACCCAGGCGCTCGCCCATGGCCGCCGCGTGGCCGGCCAGGTCGTGGTCCTTGAGGTAGCGCATCACCGCCGAACCCGCCGCCATCGCCATCTGGTTGCCACGGAAAGTCCCGGCGTGTGCGCCCGGCAACCAAGTGTCGAGCCAGTCGCGGTACACCACCACCGCCAACGGCAGGCTGCCGCCGATGGCCTTGGACATCACCACCACATCCGGGATGATGCCGGCGTGTTCGAAGGCAAACATCTTGCCGGTGCGACCGAAACCGCTCTGGATCTCATCGACGATCAACGCCACACCTGCCTGTTCGGTGATGCGGCGCAGACCGCGCAGCCAGTCCAGGTCAGCCGGAATCACACCGCCCTCGCCCTGCACCACTTCGACAATCACCGCCGCCGGCAGCAAAACGCCAGCCTCTGGGTCATTCAGCAGGTTTTCCAGGTAGTGCAGGTTGACCCGCACCCCTTCCGCGCCGCCCAAGCCGAACGGGCAACGGTAGTCGTAGGGGTACGGCAAGAATTGCACGCCATTGCCGAGCAACGCGCCCAAGGGTTTCTTCGGCCCCAGGCTGCCCATCAGGCTCAAGGCGCCCTGGCTCATGCCGTGGTAACCGCCCTGGAAGGACAACACTGTGCTACGCCCGGTGGCAGTGCGCACCAGCTTCAACGCGGCTTCCACCGCATCGGTGCCGGTGGGGCCACAGAACTGGATTTTCGCTTCGCGCGCCAACGCTGGCGGCAACAGGCCGAACAAGTCCTGCACGAACTGATCCTTGACCGGCGTAGTCAGGTCCAGCGTGTGCAACGGCAGCTCATCGGCCAGCACTTGCTGGATCGCCTCGATCACCACCGGGTGGTTATGCCCCAACGCGAGGGTGCCGGCGCCGGCCAGGCAGTCGATGAAACTGCGGCCCTCCACGTCTTCCACGTAAATCCCCTTGGCGCGCTTGAGCGCCAAGGGAATGCGCCGAGGGTAGCTGCGGGCGTTGGACTCCTGCTGGCGCTGACGGGCGAGCAGCGGGTTTTCGTCAAACTGGTAGAGCGTTTCATGCACCTGGGCGTCTTCGATACGGCTGGTAGCGACTGACATTTCTCGATCCCTCAATACGCTGATGATGGTGACCAAACTGCCGATCCGCTGGCGTCTGGCCCAAGGGGGCATGCGCACGGATTTCCTGTTCTGGAAACGCACCAGCAGGGGAGGGATTTAGTCACCACCGATCTTTAACTGATGGATGAGGAGCCAAGTATGGGAATGGGCCTGCTCGCTCCCACATTTGACCGAGATCAGCAGCAAGAACCCGGTCGGCTCTAAGGCCGCCGCGCTTTGGCTTTTGATCTCAGGCGGCCCCCCAAATACCTGTCGGATTACGGGCACACCGAGCCCAGGCGAGGTGCCGAGTGTTGGGGCGAAGCGTTTTGGGTTACTTTTGGCGCTCTTCCAAAAGTGACCCGCTGTAAGAGCGGAACCCATAGCAGCCGTTACCCAAATAACGGATATGTACCCTGTCTGATCCAACATCCAGGTCCGCTGTCAGGCCGCTTTCGCGAGCAAGCCCACACATTTGAACCGCGCCAAGCTTCATAACCCAAGGTATTTTTCATTCAGCGCATACAAAATCGCGCAAGTCTCCGCATCCAGGAACCCACAATAATCCCGCGGCCGAAAGTGCATCTGAAACGCCCGCGTCCTCTGCTCGAATGCCTGCCGATTCTTTGCCGGCGCATACCCATAACGCTGAAACGCCCGCTCCACCTCGACCTCGGGCGGTAACCCAAGGCAAAACCGTCGCTGGTACATGGCCCGCGTCACCTCATCAAACCAGGCTCCAACCCCCGCCTCATGCAAACACTGCCACGGTAGCCGAGGCCCCGGATCGCTCTTGCGCCCGTACGCCACGTCCGAGTGCCCGAGGATGTCGGTGGGGCCGATCTGCGGGTAACGCCCAAGAACGTCGCGAACCAGCGCAATCAACACCTCGATTTGTTCCTCCCCGTAGGCCGGAAAGGTAAACACCCCGCCGTCATCCCGCGCCAGGTTGACGATCTCGATGCCAATCGAGCGGCTATTGAGGTTATCGCGGCCCGCCCAATGGCTCACACCGGCATGCCAGGCACGCTTGCCTTCCTCCACCAGGCGAAAGACACGCAACTCTTCATAGCCAGCAGCCCGGTAACTGGGCTCATCAGGGTCGGGCAGCAAGTAGTGCGCACTGACCCCATCCTGAGTCAGGGTGCGCAGGGAGGAGCCAAAAGGTGCGGCGGTGTAATGCAGGATCACCTGCCGCACCGGCTCGCCGTTACGTTCGTTAAAGCCTTTGGCTGGGAAACTGGTATCGATGACCAACATAAGAACCGTCCTTTTCAATACAGGCCGAGTCGTTCAGCCCGTTCAAGCGCAAAAAAATTACCGCCATCCTGAAGATTTGAACCCCAGGAGGGCGGTAACTATTTGGCACGTGAGAGAAAAGTGATCAGCGCCGCAGCGGCATGCCCAAATCGACGCGCAGGCCGTCGGGCTGGCTGTCGAACTTCAAGGAGCAGGAACAGCGCTGCACAATCGCTTGCACGATCGCCAGGCCCAGGCCGCAGCCTTCGCTGTTGCCATTGCGCCAGAAGCGTTGGGTCAGGTATTGCAGGTCCTCGGTGGAGATCTGCTTGCCGTGGTCACGCACGCGGAACACCACGTTATCGGCAGAGGTGAACACACTGAGCTCCACCCGGGTGTCCGCCGGTGTGTGGCGCAAGGCGTTGTCCAACAGGTTGCGCAAGGCGGCGACCGCTAGGCCCACCGGCATTTCCACGGGGGCGCCGGAGAGGTTATCCGGCAGAATCAGGTCAATGCGCGAGTTGTCGCCGGCGTTCGCATCCTGAATGGCCAACCGCGCCACTTCCTCGGCACTCGATTGCAACCCATCGTCGAAGGACAGGCTGCCTTCCACCCGTGCCAGTAACAGCAATTGCTCAAGGGTCCGGTGCAGGCGGTCGGCGCCCTCCTCGGCATGGGCCAGGGACTGGTCGCGGGCCGCGCCTTCGGTCATGCGCGCCACTTGCAGGTGGGTCTTGATCGCCGTCAGCGGGCTGCGCAGTTCGTGGGCAGCGTCGCCGGTCAGGCGGCGTTCGCGTTCGATGGTCTTGGCGATGCGTTGCAACAGTTGGTTCTGGGTGTCGAGCAGCGGCTTGAGTTCGCTGGGCAACGGGTGGATCTGCAGCGGCTCCAGGGAATCGGCACTGCGGCGCATCAAGGCGTCACGCATGCGATTGAGCGGCAGCAGGCTCTGGCCGATACCCAGCCACAGCAGGCACAGGCAGCCGAGCATCGCCACGCCCACCGGCACCGACGCCGCCAGCAGGATCGACAGGTTCAGCGCCTCACGTTCCACTTGGCGGTCGGCGGTGGTGATCAACAGATCGCCACGGGACAAGGTAAAACTGCGCCAGCCCACGCCATCGATGACCTGGTCCCGGAAACCGCTCTTGCGCGACTCCAGCCCCTCCTCCGGAGTGGTATGGCTGCGCGCCAGGACTTCGCCACGCAAGGAGCTGACCTGACAGGCCATGCCGCCGGGTACGTGCAGCTGTTCGGCGCTGAAATGCGCACCGCCGCTCACACTGGCCAGCCCCGGCATCTGCTCGGTCAGGCCTGCCACCATGCGCGCCGACGCCACCAGGCGCTGGTCGAGAGAGAACATCATCTGGTTGCGCAGATCGTTGAGCATCCACGCCGCCGCCAGGGCCCAGATCAACACAAAAGCGGCGCCCAGCTTGAACGTCAGGCGCAGGCGCAGGCTTTTCACGATGCGTCCTCGCCCCCGTCAGCCGGGCCCAGGCGGTACCCGAGGCCGCGCACGGTCTCGACGATGCCATTGCCCAATTTGCGCCGCAGGTGGTGGATATGCACGTTGAGGGCGTTGCTTTCCAATTCGTCGTTGAAGCCGTAGACGCTGTCCTTGAGCTGCTCGCTGGACAGCACCCGACCTTTGTTGTGCAGCAGGGCTTGCAGCAGCGCCTGTTCGCGGCGCGACAGGTCCACCGGCTGGCCGCCCAGGAACGTTTCGCGGCTGCTGGGGTTGTAGGCCAGGCGGCCATGCTCGATCAGGTTGACGCTGCGCCCCGCCACCCGACGCAACAGGGTTTGCAGGCGCGCGGCGAGTTCACGCAGGTCGAAGGGCTTGAGCAGGTAGTCGTCGGCGCCGGCCTGCAGGCCGTCGACGCGGTTGGTCACCGAGTCCCGTGCGGTCAGGATCAGCACCGGGATTTCCAGGCCCTGGCTGCGCTGCTGCTGCAACAGCTTGAGGCCGTCTTCATCCGGCAGGCCGAGGTCAAGCACCATGATGTCGAAGGTGGCCGCCTTGAGCATCGCGCGTGCAGCGCCCGCCGTGGCCACGCGCTCGACGGTAAAACCCTGGGCGGTGAGGCCGGCCACAATGCCGCTGGCGATCAGTTCGTCGTCTTCACAGACCAGTACGTGCATGGTGAACCCTTCATGAAAGATGGGGGTGATTAAAAGTGCAGCGGATTAAGCGCAGATTATGCCGCTAAACGATCCACACTCCCTCTAGAATAGCCTGGGTTAATCATCGGTTAATCAACGCCACACATTGTGTGCCTACTTGCAACGAACTAAGGCTTGACGATGCGGTATCTGTTTACCTTCCTGCTGGTTTTTTTCGCGGGGTTCGCCCAGGCTTCGCCGGGCAACCCGTTTGAGACCAAACCCGATTTCCTCCCGGTGGGCAAGGCCTTCACCTTTACCTCCGAACGTCTTGAAAGTGGCGAGACCCAGCTGTATTGGCAGATTGCCGACGGTTATTACCTGTACCAACAACGCATGAAATTCGACGGCCTCGCCGAAAAACCGACGCTGCCCCAGGGCGAAGCCCATAGCGATGAGTTCTTCGGCGAGCAGCAAGTGTATCGCCAGGGCCTGGAAGTGAAGATTCCGGCAGGGGTCACCGGCCAGGTCAAGCTGGGCTGGCAGGGCTGCGCCGATGCGGGCCTGTGCTACCCACCGCAGTCGATCACCGTGGACCTGGGCGGCAACCCGGCAGTCGCCGCTACCGCCCAAGCCCAGGACCAGAGCCTGGCCAGCGGCCTGCAACAACGCAGCCTGGGTTGGAGCTTGTTGGTGTTCTTCGGCCTTGGCCTGTTGTTGGCGTTTGCCCCGTGCTCGTTGCCGATGCTGCCGATCCTGGCCGGCCTGGTGGTGGGCAGTGGCGCCAGCCCGCGTCGCGGCTTCGCCTTGGCCAGCAGCTACGTGGTGTGCATGGCGCTGGTGTATGCCGCGCTGGGCGTATTGGCCGCGTTGCTCGGCAGCAACCTCGCCGCGCTGTTGCAAACCCCCTGGATCCTCGGCAGTTTCGCCGCGTTGTTTGTGATCCTGGCCCTGCCGATGTTCGGCTTCTTCGAACTGCAACTGCCGGCGTTCCTGCGTGACCGCCTGGACAACGTCAGCCGCCAGCAAAGCGGCGGCAGCCTGATGGGCGCGGGCGTACTCGGCGCGCTGTCCGGCCTGCTGGTCGGCCCCTGCATGACCGCGCCACTGGCGGGCGTGCTGCTGTATATCGCGCAAAGTGGCAATGCACTGCACGGGGGCTTGATTCTGTTCTACATGGGCATCGGCATGGGTATTCCGCTGTTGCTGCTGGTGACCGTGGGCAATCGCTTCCTGCCCAAACCCGGCACCTGGATGAACGTGCTCAAGGGTATCTTCGGCTTCCTGTTCCTCGGCACCGCTGTGTGGATGATTCGCCCGGTGGTCGGCGAAAACCTGTGGATCGGTTTATGGGGCGCACTCGCGCTGGTGATGGCCTACAGCGGCTGGACCCTGGCCCGCGAGTACGGCCTGGCCGCCAAAGTGTTCGGCGCCGGCTCCCTGGTGCTGGGCCTGTGGGGCGCCGTGCTGGTGGTGGGCGCCGCGGGGGGCAGCGATGACCTGTGGCAACCGCTGAAGGTCTACAGCGGCTCGCGGGCCGCCGCCGCTCCCACCGCCCACGACGCCTTCATGACCCTCAACGACCCGGCCGTGCTACAAAGCCAACTCGACAGCGCCAAGGCCCAAGGCCAGTGGGTGCTGGTCGACTATTACGCCGACTGGTGCGTGGCATGCAAGATCATGGAAAAACAGGTGTTCGGCAAACCTGAAGTACTCGATGCCCTGAAGGACGTGCGCTTGCTGCGCCTGGACGTCACCGCTGACAACACCGCCAGCCGCGAGCTGCTCGGCCGCTACAAAGTCCCCGGCCCACCGAGCTTTGTGTGGATCGGCCCGGACGGTGAAGAACGCCGCGCCCACCGCATCACCGGCGAAGTGGATGCCGCCACTTTCCTGCAACGCTGGACGCAAACCCGGGACGCCCTCTGATGCTGACCCTGACCATCGGCACCTTCGCCATCGCCCTGAATCACATCCTGCTGATCAGTGCGCTGATTATCGCCACCCTGGTGGGCTGGCGCGTGGCCAAGCGTGGCGGTGAAAACCCGGAATCGGTGCTGTTCAGCCTGTTCCTGCTGGGCATGCTGGTCGCCCGCGTCAGTTTTGTGCTGATGTACTGGAGCGACTACAGCTACGACTGGCTGCAGATGGTCGACCTGCGCGACGGCGGTTTTCTCGCCTGGCCCGGCGTGATCGCGCTGGTCCTGGGCGCACTGGCCTACGGTTGGCGGCGCCCGGCGCTGCGCAAGCCGCTGAGCGCCGGCGTAATCACCGGCCTGGTGTTCTGGGGCATGACCAGTGTGTCCCTGAACCTGTATGACAAAGGCTCGCAACTGCCGGACATCACCTTGCGCAATGCCAATGGCGACGTGGTGCAACTGGCCGACTACAAGGGTGGCCCGCTGGTGATCAACCTGTGGGCCACCTGGTGCCCGCCGTGCCGCCGCGAAATGCCGGTACTCGAACGCGCTCAGCACCAACGCCCCGACGTGACCTTCCTGTTCGTCAACCAGGCCGAAAGCATGCAAAGCGTCAGCACCTTCCTCGCCACCCAAGGCCTGACCCTCGACAACGTGCTGTTCGACGCCAGCGGCCGCCTCGGCCAGGCCGTGGGCTCAATGGCCCTGCCCACCACCTTGTTCTACCGCGCCGATGGACGCCTGATCAACAGCCACCTGGGTGAACTGTCCCAGGCCAGCCTGGCCCGTGCCATGGAACCCTTCGACACCGCTCCCGCCGCCACAAGGAAACCGACATGCCCCGCCTCCGCCACCTGCTGACCCTGCTGCCGCTGACGCTTGCCGCCACCCTGGCCCAGGCCGACGACTGGCCGGCACCGATCAAACAGATCGAGGCCAAAGGCGCCAGGATCCTCGGCACATTCGACGCCCCCAGCGGCCTCACCGGCTACGCCGCCCAATACCAGAACCGGGGCATGGCCCTGTACCTGACCGCCGACGGCAAAAGCGTGATCGCCGGCAACCTGTACGACGCCCAGGGCAATGACCTCAGCAGCGCACCGCTGGAAAAACTGGTGTACGCACCGATGGCCAAGGAAGTCTGGGCCAAGATGGAAAAAAGCAGCTGGATCCAGGACGGCGACGTTAAAGCCCCACGCATCGTCTACTTGTTCAGCGACCCCAACTGCCCTTACTGCAATATGTTCTGGGAACAAGCCCGTCCTTGGGTAAAAGCCGGCAAGGTGCAATTGCGCCACATCATGGTCGGCATCATCCGCGAAGACAGCCCAGGCAAATCCGCCGCGCTGTTCGCGGCCAAAGACCCGCAGAAAGCCTTGGAAGAACACGAAGCCGCCGGCAAGGGCAGCAAGTTGCAGGCGTTGGCCAAGATCCCGGCGGATATCGAGGCCAAGCTCGATGCCAATATGAAGTTGATGGATGAACTGGAATTGTCGGCGACGCCGGCGATTTTCTATCTGGATGACAAGGGTGGCTTGCAGCAACAGCAGGGGGCGCCTTCGCCGGATAAGTTGGTGAAGATCCTCGGGCCTAAATAAGCCTGCAAAGAAAAGGCCTCCCTCAAATGGAGGCCTGTCCTGATTCCTTCCGCGTTATCTGATCAGACCTCCTCTATGAGAAACGACTCAACGTCGTAATCATTGCCGGGCGCAATCCCCATTCGGCGATTATCAAAACTGAGCCGAGTTGAGGTTGACCTGGCGGTGAACACCCCCTCGATGAATTGCCAAGCAAGGCCCGGCTCTACAATCGGGCTAATCTCAGTTCCGTTCGCCAGCAGTACCAAGCGGGGTTTATAAGCAAAGCCGTAACTGTCACGAACTCTGGCCCTGAACGTGTAAGTACGCCCCTGTTCAAGTTCATTGAACTCCTTGTACATTTTCTCACTCTGGGTAGCAGGATCCCTCGTGTCGGTATACCCCCAGTCCTTCAGGAAATGTACCGGGTTCGGCCCTGGAGGCGGCCCCGCTTCATGCTCATGTACCAAATCAGCCGGGGAGGCGGCGCCCAAGCCTCTTTGCCAGCCGTTCCAACCTTTACCGTCCGGATCAAAATCCGTGTAGTCGTAAAACGCCTTACGAAATTCCAAGTGCAAAAGTGGAAACTCGACTGCGTTCCCGGCATGGCCGCCGACCTTTGTGGTGCACTTGAATACGACGTCCAACGGCGTCCTGTTGCGCAGTTTGTTCAACTCATCGCGTTTGAGCACGCGTGACAACCCATTGGCCAGATCATTCGCGTTGATCGGCTGGTTGACCATCACATGAATGGTGTAGGAAGAGCCATCTTCCTGGGTGCCTCGGCACTCAAGCCAACCCACCTGCCCTAATAGGATGAACCACCATTTTTCCACGGTGATGCTGGCATCGCCTGCAAAGGTACGCAGGTCCAAAATACCGCCCTGGGTCGCTGGCGGCGTTGCCTGTGGCACCCCAGGCGTGGGCAAACGCACCGGCAGGCTGATGTGCAACGCCAGACACTCGGAGGTCGCAAGTTTGCACGCACTCGTTACCGTGTAGTTGATCGTGACCGTTTCACCGGCAGCCTCAATCACCGCCTCACGCGGGATGCTGAAGTCCACATGGCCCAGCGCATGATTACCTGGCTGGGAGGCCAGGGGCAGGCAGGTTCCGTCTGTCCGTTTCCAGCACACGCGGATTTGCTGGTGATCACTGATGCTCGGATATTTCACCCGCACCGTCACGCCCTCTCTGCCGTTGTAAATCGTCAGTTGGTTACCCACGGCTTCGCGTACGGTCGGTGCGACCAAGACCAGGTCTTCCTGCACCATGGTGAAGGTTCTCGACGGGAACTCAATAGCCGTCGCGCGTTCACACTGCCCATCAAAGCTCGCCGCGAAATGCAGTACGAAATCGCTGCAGTCCGCCAACGTTTGCAGATCAGCTCTAGAGATCGGCGTGTTCACCCCATCATGCAGCCACTCGGACGTAAGCGGCTCATCCTCAAACACGTCAAACCGATAGGCACCACCGCCCTCAAGCGTGCCGGTGATCCACATCCAGCAGCATTCTCCCCGCGCCGCGTACTCCCAAATGGGCACCACGCCTGTTGCGTTACCATTGAAGGTATTGAGGTCCACAATGCCCGCTGTCGCCTCTGCGATCTCCGGCACGGTCAGCAAAGGCTCAAGGACCTTGATGACACGTTCGGGGGAGTGCTGCGGATCGCTCCCGTTGGAACTCACGGTATAGGTCAACGTTAACGTCTGGTTGAACAGCGCAGCGATAATCCACGGCACGACCTCAAATGCCAGCGAGGTTTCGCCCTTTTTCACGTCCTTGCAGCCGAGCGGCTGTGTCTCCAGCCCCGGGCCGGATGCGTAGGCGCAAACGTGGTCTCCCGGTGCTATCCAGTCGTAGGTAACGTCCGCATGCCCACCGGAAGCACTGTTGACCGGGTTGAGCACCCAGTGACCTGGCGTGCACTCCGTTGATTCACGCAAATGCGGCGGCGGTAAATCCAACCCAGGGTCAACGCGCAACAACGTGGTGGTACGCAGGTGAATATCCTGCGCATTGATGGGCAACGGGTTTTCCCGAAGAGGATCGTCCCTCTCCGGCATCACGGGCTCCGTGCCGTCCCAGATCACCCCAAAGTGGATCGTCAGGGCCGAGTAGTCCTGGCGCTGTGACATCCAGCGGCGCGACAGTTCAAGTTCAAACACATGCTCGGCATGCGCTTCGGCCTCCGTCACCACATGGTCATAGACTACCCAGATAAAGGGGTAAGGCGCCTGATGCTGATCGCCGGCCACGGTAACAAACAAGCGCTGCCCGGGCTGGATCATCGGCCAGGCGTCGATCGTGATCGTCTCATCGCCCTCGAAATCACTCATCCACAGCCACCACGTGCTCCACTCATACTCAGCGTGCACAAACTCCGGCCGGGAGACAATCAGGTCTGCTTCGCGAACCTGCTGGATTTCCAAGTCCCGTACCTGTGAAGACTGAAGTTCGCCATCCACCACAGCCGTATAACTGATCAGCACGGTATGGCCGATACTGGTACTCACCCATTCCCAGGGAATATCGACAGTATTGCCGCTTTCCACCGTGAGCGGCAGAAACGTCGGGGGTGTCGGGAAATTCGGATGAGGCTTTATGTCCCAATAAAGCTGCACCTCGGTACTGCCCGCATTCAACGTGAGCGTTGCTGTGGTACCGGCGATGGCATCAATGGGGTAAAGCACACTGCTGTTGTCAGGAGCATGCTTAATTATTACGGGTTTAAGCAGTGTTTTACTCGAAGGGGAGGATGCAATGTGCTTCGATTGCGCGGAGGGCGGCGTTGTAGGGATCGGTTTTTTAGCCACGGTAAGACTCCTGTTCAGCAGTAGATAACCATCGATCGGGCTTAGCCCGGTCGACCAGAAACTCCGGTTATCTAACGGCTGAAACAGAAACCCTGCCTACTGTCAGAATTGACAGTTCTGACGGAGCGCCCTGCTTGCCCTCCTTATAAAATGAATGTCCGCACCACGGCGGGTGCCCAACCCGGCTCTGCAACGCCGAAAAATACCGACGTTGCAGGGTCGGTGGCCAAACAGGCCTCAGTTGCCCCCAGATAACCTTTCGTCACTCCCAAAGAACAAAAGAATCAAGATAGGCGTAATCACCCACTTCCATGATCATCCGCTTTATTTTTGTTCCTGCAGGAGCAGAAAAGTCTACAGTCTGATTGGTCGAGCCGCCTACAGACCCACCGACCAATGCATGCACACCTATTTCCTCGTCTTGCTCATCGAAAAAGATCACTCGGGCATGGAGGTGGAGATAAAACACGGAAAACTGAATACGCGCATACAACGATCTGAAATCCAGTTGTACCTTCTGCTGTGGATTTAAATCCGGCTCATTAAAGGCTACAACTATCGCGGGTCCTGCTGGGGCATATATGTATTTATGTATCCCAGACACGCCTGGCGATCCCGGCAACAGCGTGATTTTCATCCTCAACCCTGGCTCATCAATACTACCCCCTGCCTCAATTAATCTATCGGGGTGATTGTCGAAGTTTTCATAGTGAATTTGTTTTTTGGTCCTAACCTTCAGCGTCAGTGTCGGAAACACGATGGCTTCACTTTCAACCACATTGCCATCTACGGTGACCTTGCACAAAACTGTCAGGTCACTTTCATCTTTTAATAACTCAATTTCGTTCCGTGGTAATAAATCTACCAGCCCCTCGCCCGCTTCTGCGTCCGTCAGCGCTTTGCTCGACGACACCGTAATGGTGTAAGGCTTTCCGTCCTGTTTAGTACCTATGCAGCGCAACCAGACTTTTTGCCCCGCCAGGGCAAACCACCATTTTTCCACGGTGATGGACGCATCGCCTGAAAAGGTGGCCAGATCCAGAATGCCACCTTGCACGACCGGTGGCGTGGCCTGTGGGACAACCGGCGTCGGCAGACGCACAGGTTTGCTGATCTTCACATTCAACGGCAGTGATGTCTGCACCTTGCACGCCGTGGTCACGGTGTAGGTGATCGCCACTGTTTTGCCCATGCTCTCGATAACCGCTTCCCGCGGTAGTGAGAAAATGACTGCACCCACAGCACTGCCGGGCTTGGAGGCCAACGGCCAGCAGGTACCCTCCGGTCTCTCCCAACACAGGCTGATACTGTGCTTGGGGTGTTTGCCGGTGTAACTCACTTCGACATGGACGCCCTCGCGCCCATTCCAGGCAGTCAAGTCGGTGCCGACCGCTTCCGTCACTTTGGGCGCCGCCAGCACCAGAGGTTCCTGCTCGATGTTGAATGCCTGCGCAGGAAACTCATGGGCGTCCGCCAGGGCGGTGGCTTCACAGAAGCTCGCCGCGAAGTGCAGTTTGAATTCACTGCAATCGGCCAACTGTAGCAATACTTCCCTTGGGATCCGCGCATCCACGCCATGCACCTTCCAGTCCTCGTTGACAGGTGCATCAGACAAAATGTCGAACCGGTACGCGCTGCCGTTTTCACGTTCGCCCGTGATCCACATCCAACAAAGATTCGAACACTCGGCATAGTTCCAGACAGGCACAAACGCAGTCGCACCTTCCAGGAATGTCCTGAGGTCTACCGTACCGTGGGTGGCCTCTTCAATCTCCGGATGATGGAACTGAGGCGTCAAAACGCTGATCACCCGTGCGGGTGATGATTGTTCATTGTCATTGAACGCAACGGTGTAGCTCAGCGTCATTTCTTTTTTGAAGAAACACGCAACGACACAAGCCGGCAATTTGACGGACGCCAGGTCCTCATCGTTTTCAATCGTCACACAGCCCAGCGGCCTCTTCGCATAACCGGGTCCACTCACATGGAAACAGACATGGTCACCGACATAGGTATCCAGGCCGGGGGCATCTACATCCCCACCGTCCTTGGTGAGTTCAGGGTTCAGGTACCACTCATCCTTGTACAGCACTGACTGCCGTAGATGGGGAGGCGGCGGGTTTTCAAGGCGAGGATCCTCAATCAATCTACTGGAAGGACGAGGACGGCCTTCAAGAGCGTTCTTTGGGAGACGCGTCTCAAGGGTAGGAACGACTTCAGCCGGAGGCAGTGGGGGGCGACCATCGCAGATCCAGCCCCAATGAATAGTCAGCGATCCCCAAGGCCGCCGACGCCCCATCCAACCGCGTGGCAGAGAAAACCTGAACACATGACCCGGCACCGCCTCCTCCGGAGTGACAACGCGAGAAGCAGCCACGATGTTGAAAGCGAAAGGCGTCTTGTCCTGATCACCCGCCACGTTTATGAATAGTTGATCGCCTGCTTTAACGAGAGGGTGGGCAAACGCGAGGATCGTTTCGTTCCCGGTAAATTTGTGCATATCCAACGTGGGCGTATTGTCAACGAGCTCGGAATGGACAAACTTGGGTACATAACCTTCAAGATCTTTTTCATCATAAAACCGAACGCCCACCTCGGCGACCCGGGACTCTGCGACCTGCCCGCCCACCCTCCCTTTATAGGAGAAAAAGAGTGTGTGCCCCATGCCAGATGTTATGTAACTCAGAGGAAAGAGGATGCGCCGGACGCCGCTGGTTCCACTTTTATCCACAATGTCTTCAAATACCGTTTCGCCCCCATGCTGAAACTTAACTGATACGGTGACGGTAATATCCGAATCGTCCATGTTCGAATCCGTGGTCAGATACGGCCCCTCTTTCACATCCAGCGGATAGAGCGTTCCTCCCTCGCCTTTGTAGATGACCGGAGCGCCAACCTCGACTGCCTTAGGGGTTCGTGCATTGTCTGTATTTGAAGAAGTATTAGACGTAGGTTTTTTTTGCGGCATGGTGAGAACTCCATGTTCCATAGGCTATTAACCTTGACCTGCCTCAGGCCAAGGGCTTTCTCCTAGTGAGCGCTTTTGCTACGCCTTCGCCTACTGTCAGAGTTAACAGTTCTGACGAAATCCCACGCCGTAGCCGACCAACGGCCGCCTCAAAACCCCTCCAACTCCGCCATCAAATCACTCAACCGATCCACCTTCTCGGCACTGATCTCATTCGCCGCCAACCCCTCGATATACTCAGCCAACTCCGCCACCGTGCTGCACTCGAACATCGCCCGCAGCGGCACATCCCGTTGCAGGGTTTTCTGCACCCGCGAGGCAATCTGCGTGGCCAGCAACGAATGCCCGCCCAGTTCAAAGAAGTTGTCCTGCACCCCTACCCTATCGACTTTCAGCACCTCGGCCCAGATAGCGGCCAGGGTGGTTTCCAGTTCGTTGCGCGGCGCCAGGTAGTCCTGGCTGTGCAACTGGCCGATCTCCAGCGCCGGCAGGGCCTTGCGGTCGAGTTTGCCGTTGGCGTTGAGCGGCAGGCGGTCGAGCCATAGCCAGTGCAGCGGCACCATGTATTCCGGCAGTTCGGCCCGCAGGCGTTGCTTGATGCGGTCCAGGCGCTCGCCTGGGTTCAGTGCTGCATCCGCGGCCACCAGATAGCCGACCAGATGCTTGCCGTTGACGCCTTCCTGCACGCCCACCGCCGCATCGCGCACTTCCGGTTGTTCGTGCAGGCGCGCTTCGATTTCACCCAGTTCGATGCGGTAGCCGCGAATCTTCACCTGGTGGTCGACGCGACCAACATACTCCAGCACACCGTCACTGCGGCGGCGCGCCAGGTCACCGGTGCGGTAGAGGCGTTCGCCGGGTGCACCGAACGGGTTCGGCACAAACACCGGCGCGGTGCGCAGCGGGTCGCTGACGTAACCGCGACCGACGCCGGTCCCGGCGACACACAACTCGCCGACAGCACCTTGCGGCACCAGCTCCAATGCACCATCGAGCAGGTACAAACGGTTGTTGTCGGTCGGCGTGCCGATCGGCAGGTAAGTGCCACGGGTCGAGGCCAGGTCGACGCGGTAAAACGCCACATCGTCCGAGCATTCCGCCGGGCCATACGCGTTCACCAAACCTATCTGCGGGTAGCGCAGCAGCCATTGGTGCGCCAGTTCCGGCGGCATGGCTTCACCGGTCGGCAGCATCCAGCGCAGGCCGTCCAGGCTGATACGGTCCTGGGCCAACATACCCTGGATCAGCGACGGTACGCTTTCCAGCACGGTGATGCCCTGGGCCTGCACATGTTCCAGCAGGCCCTGTGGATCGTGGGCGAGGGTGTTCGGCACAATATCCACCCGTGCGCCGAACAGCGGCGCGGCGAGGAATTGCCACACGGAAATATCGAAGCTCTGCGAAGCGGTTTGCGCAATCACATCCGCGTCGCTCAAGGCCAGGTACGGCACCTTGCTCAACTGGTTATTGAGCATGCCGCGCTGTTCCACCATCACACCCTTGGGCAGGCCGGTGGAGCCCGAGGTATAGATCACATAGGCGAGGTTGTCCGGGCCGCTGTAGAGGCCGGGGTTTTCGCCACGCGCCGGTATTTCTTCCCACACCAGCAGCTGGCAATCGAAACCGTCCAGCAACTCGATGGCCTGCTCGCGGCACGCCTCGGTGCACACCAGCAACGGCGTGCGGCTCAAGTCGATGATGCTGCGCAAACGCTGGCTCGGCAGGCCCGGGTCGAGCGGCAGGTAGCCGGCACCGGCCTTGAAGCTGCCGATGATCATGCCCAGCAGGTCGAGGTTGCGTTCGGCGAGCAGCGCCACCGGTTGATCGAGGCCGACCCCCGCTGCGATGAGCGCGTGGCCCAGGCCGTTGCTGCGACGGTTCAGTTCGTCATAGGTCCATTGCTGGTCGAGGCAACTGGCGGCGACGCGCTGCGGATGCGCGGCCACCTGCTCTTCGAACAGCTCGATGTAGCTGCGCTGCAGCGGATACTGATGTTCGCTCTGGTTACAACCGTCCACCAGGAACTCGCGCTCCTGCTCGCCAATCAGCGGCAGGTCGGCCATGTCGCCGTGGAAGCCCTGCACCAGCGCCAGCAGCAGGCGCTTGAACTCGCCAAGCATGCCTTGCACGGTGGTTTCGTCGAAGTAGCGTTGGTCGTAGGACAGGTGCAAACCGAGGTCATCGCCTGGATAACACACGGCGGTCAGCGGGAAGTTGGTGTGGGTGCGGCCGGAGTCCGAGGTGGCATTCAGGCTGTGTGCGCGGTCCAGCACCGAGACTTCCACCGGGGCATTTTCGAACACGAACAGGCTGTCGAACAGCGGCTGGCCCTTGGGCAGTTCGCTGTGTTCCTGGATCGTCACCAGCGGCAGGTATTCGTACTCGCGCAGTTGCATATTGCTGTCGAGCAGGCTGTTCAACCACTGGCGCACGCTGCAAGGCTGGTCGTCCTCGGGCAGTTTTACCCGCAGCGCGATGCTGTTGATGAACAGGCCGACGGTGCGTTGCATCTCGGGCATCTCCACCGGGCGCCCGGCCACGGTGACGCCGAACAGCACGTCGCGATCACCGCTCAGGCGTCGCAGCACCAGCGCCCACGCCGCCTGGGCGAAGGTATTGACGGTCAGCTGATGGGCCTGGGCCAGTTCGCGCAGTTGTGCTCCATCGCAGGCGTCGAGACGGGTGTAGCAATCGCCCACCACCATGCCGCCGCTGTGACCCGCGTGCTCACGCAGGAACGGCCGGTCGCTCGGGATCGGCGTGGTGCGCTCGAACCCTTGCAGGTTCTGCTGCCACCACTGGCGAGCCTCGTTGAGGTTCTGGCGTTGCAGCCAGGCGATGTAGTCGCGATAACGCGGCGGTGTGGCCAGTTGCGCTTCGCGGCCTTCACCGAGGGCCATGTAGATCTCGAAGAAGTCATTCATCAACAACGAACGGCACCAAGCATCGATGAGGATGTGGTGGTTGCTCATCATGAACCAGTAGCGTTCGGCGCCAACACGGATCAGGCGCAGGTGGAACGGTGCCTGGTTGAGCAGATCAAAACCGGCCTCGCGCTCTTGCTTGAGCAGCGCTTGCAGACGCGGTTCCTGTTCGCTTTCCGGGTCAGCACTCCAGTCCAGATACTCGATCGGCGTGCTGCCCGGTTTGTGGATCACTTGCAGCATGTCTTCGCCGACGTTCCAGCAGAACGAGGCACGCAGGGCTTCGTGACGAGCGATCACCGCCTGCCAGGCCTGGGCGAAACGCTCGGGGTCCAGGCCGCTGTTGATGCGGTAGCGGTCCTGCATGTAGTAGAGGCCGGTGCCCGGCTCCAGCAGGGTATGCAGCAGCAGGCCTTCCTGCATCGGGGTCAGCGGGTAGACGTCTTCGATAACGGTGGCCGGTACCGGCAAGCTGTCGAGTTGCACCTGGCTCAGGTGGGCCAGCGGGAAGTCGGACGGCGTAAGACCACCGGCATCGTCCTGCAGGCAGTGCTGGGTCAGGCTGTGCAGTTCGGCCAGATACGCCTCGGCCAATTCGCGCACGGTAGCGTGATCGAAGCGTTCACGGCTGAAGGTCCAGCGCAGCACCAACTCGCCGCCGTAGACCTGGCTGTCGACGCTCAACTCGTTAGGCAGCGGCGCGTCCGGGTCATGGGCCAGGCCTGCGGATTCATCCAATGGGTGGAACAGCGCATCGGCGCCGAAGCTCTGGTCGAACTGGCCGAGGTAGTTGAAGGTGATCTGCGCGCTCGGCAAGACGGCCATGCTCTGTTGGCACAGATCATCGGCCAGGTAGCGCAGCACGCCGTAGCCCAAGCCTTTATGCGGCACAGAGCGCAGTTGTTCCTTGATCGCCTTGATCGAGTCGCCCTGAGCAGCGTGCGGAGTGAGGCGCAGCGGGTAGGCGCTGGTGAACCAGCCGACGCTGCGGGTCAGGTCGATGTCATCGAACAGGCTTTCGCGGCCGTGGCCTTCCAACTGGATCAGCGCCGACGCGTGGCCGCTCCAGCGGCACAGCACACGGGCCAAGGCCGTCAGCAGCAGATCGTTGACCTGGGTGCGGTAGGCGCTCGGAGCCTGTTGCAACAACTGACGCGTATGCTCGGCATCCAGGCGCACGCTGACGGTGTCGGCATCGCGGTTGCGCAGCGAACCCTGCGGGCGGGCCACCGGCAACGCCACATCAGGGCCCTCCAACTGCGCCTGCCAGACGCTCAATTCTTCACGCAGGGATTCGCTGCCGGCGTAGGCCTGCAAACGCGCGGCCCACTCACGCAGGGCACTGGTCTTGGCCGGCAGGCTGACGGACTGGCCGTCGCTCAACTGGCGATAGACCGTTTGCAAATCTTCCAGCAAGACCCGCCACGACACGCCGTCCACCACCAGGTGATGGATCGCGATCAGCAGGCGTTGCTGCCCCTCGGGCCCGTCCACCAGCAAGGCGCGCAGCAGCGGGCCGTGTTGCAGGTCGAGGCTGCGTTGGGTGTCGGTGAACAGTGCGGTGCATTGTGCCATATCGCGCACTTGCGCCTGCATCAGTACGCCGCCTTGCGGCACGGCCAGGTGCTCGGCGTGCCAGTGCGCGTCACGCTGGGAGAAGCTCAGGCGCAGGGCGTCGTGGTGTTCCAGCACCGCCAGCAAGGCTTGCTCCAGGCGATGCGGCACCAGCAGTTGCAACGGCTTGAGGACCAGCGCCTGGTTCCAGTGTTGGCGCTGTGGGATCTCAGTGTCGAAGAACCAGTGCTGGATCGGCGTCAGCCCGGAGGTGCCGGTCAACACACCCTGTTCGGCCGTGACCTGCTCGGAGCGCGTGGCGACCGCCGCCAGGGTTTGCACGGTCTGGTGCTGGAATAGGTCGCGGGGGCTGAAGTGAATCCCGGCCTGCCGCGCACGGCTGACCACCTGGATCGACAGGATCGAGTCGCCGCCCAGCTCAAAGAAGTTATCGTCGAGACCGACTTGCTGCACATTCAACACAGCGCACCAGATGGCGACCAACGTGCTTTCAAGTTCGTTGCGCGGGGCCACGTATTGTTGGCGGTTGGCTTCCGGGTCCGGCTGCGGCAAGGCGCGACGGTCGAGTTTGCCGTTGGCGGTCAGCGGCATGCTGTCGAGCACAATCAGGTGCGCGGGCACCATGTAGTCCGGCAGTTGCGCCTTGAGGTGAGCCTTGAGCGCATCGCGTAATGCGCCGTGCTCGGCATCGCTGACCAGGTACGCCACCAGCTGCTTGCCACTCGGCGCATCCAGCGCCAGCACCACGGCTTCGCGCACGGCCGCGTGTTCCAACAGGCGGGTTTCGATCTCGCCCAGTTCAATACGGAAACCGCGAATCTTCACCTGATGGTCGATACGTCCCAGGTACTCCACCAGGCCATCGCCGCGTTGGCGCACCAGGTCGCCGGTGCGGTACAGGCGCCCGCCATTGTGGGCAAACGGGTCGGCGACAAACCGCTCGGCGGTCATGCCCGGACGTTGGTGATAACCCTGGGCGAGACCCGCCCCACCGACGTACAACTCACCGGTCGCGCCTTGCGGCACCAACGCCAGGTCGGCGTCGAGAATATAGGCCACGCGGTCACCAATAATGCTGCCGATCGGCACGCTCGCAACGCCCTCCTCCAACTGCTCGGGCGCGAGGCTGGCCAGCGGCATTACCACCGTTTCCGTCGGGCCGTAGGCGTTGAAAAACACCTGCGGCTGGAACGCGGCGCGGATGCGCTGCAGGTGTTCGCCAGTGAGCGCTTCGCCACCGGTGATGCACATGCGCACCGGCAAGGTCTGCTGCTGGGTCGCCAGCCATTGCGCCAACTGGCTGCCATAGCTCGGCGTGAAGCCTAGGATGTTGATGCGATGGGTGCGGATCAGCGCGCAGATTTCTTCTGCATCCCACTGGCCCTGGGCACGCAATACCACCTGCGCGCCGCTGAGCAGCGGCACCAGCAAGCGTTCGGTGGCGGCGTCGAAGTTGATCGAATAGAAGTGCAATTCGCAGTCGTCTGGACGCATGCCAAACCGCTCGATCACCGCCGCGCAATGCATGGCGATTTCACCGTGGGACACCACCACGCCTTTCGGCTTGCCGGTGGAGCCGGAGGTGTAGATCAAGTACGCCTGGTGCTGCGGCAGGCTGATAAAGGGCGGCTCATCGGCCGGGTAGTTGGCGAGCACCGGCAGGTCATCTTCCAGGCACCAGCACGCCACGCTCGCGGGCAATTCGCCGAGGGCTTCGAACATCGCCGCATCGCTGAGCAGCAGGCCGACGCCACTGTCTTCGATCATGTAGTGCAGACGGTCCAGCGGGTATTCCGGGTCCAGCGGCACATAGGCGCCGCCGGCCTTGAGGATCGCCAGCAGGCCGATCACCATTTCCAGCGAGCGCGGCAGCGCCAGGCCCACGCGCACCTGCGGTCCGACGCCACGCTCGCGCAGCATCCAGGCCAGGCGGTTGGCGCGGGCGTCGAGTTCGCGGTAGCTCAGGGTTTCACCGGCAAAGGTCAGCGCCGGCGCATCGCCACGGGCTGCCGCTTGCTGGCTGAACAGTTGATGAATGCACTGGTCGAGACGGTGCTCGCCCGCCTCGATGCCCAGGCTGTCCTGCAACGCGCGTTGCTCGGCGGCGGTCAGCAACGGCAGTTCGCTGAGCCGTTGTTGCGGGTTGGCGATCAAGGCTTCCAACAGGTTGCGCCAACGTTCGGCCATGCGCGCAATGCGCGGCTCGTCGAACAGGTCGGTGCTGTAGGTCAGGCAGCAGCCCAGGCGATGATCGAGGTCGGTGACCTCCAGGTTGAGGTCGAACTTGGTCGCGCGCGCATCGTTGGCCAGGTACTCGACGGTCATGCCGGCCAGTTGGCGGCTCTGCTGGAACTCCCAGCGCTGCACATTGCACATCACTTGGAACAGCGGGTTGTACGCCGCACTGCGCGGCGGCTGCAGGGCTTCCACCAAGTGATCGAACGGCAGGTCCTGGTGGGACTGGCCTTCGATGACGGTGTGGCGCACCTGTTCGAACAACTCAGCGACGTTCATCTGCCCACTGAGCTGGCAACGCAGCACCTGGGTATTGAGGAAAGCGCCGATCAGCCCTTCGCTTTCCGGGCGAATACGGTTGGCCACGGGGGCACCGATGCGCAGGTCGGTCTGGCCGCTGTAGCGGTAGAGCAACACGGCCAGGGTGGCGGTCATGGTCATGAACAGGGTCAGGCCACGTTCGGCGTTGAAGGCCCGCACGCGGGCCGCCAGGTCATCGCTCAGGTCGAAGCGGTACAGCTCGCCCCGATGGCTTTGTACCGGCGGGCGTGGGCGGTCGCCGGGCAGTTCCAGCAACGGATGTTCCGTACCCAGCTGCTGGGTCCAATAGTCCAACTGACGCTGACGCTCACCCGCTTCCATCCACTGGCGTTGCCACACGCTGTAATCGAGGTACTGCACCGGCAGCGGCGCCAGCGGTGACAGGCGCTCGTCGATAAAGGCTTCATACAACGCGCTGAGTTCACGGGCAAAGATGTCCATGGCCCAGCCTTCGGTGACGATGTGGTGCAGGGTCAGCACCAGGTAGTGTTCGCGCTCAGCGGCCTTGACCAGGCAGGCTCGCAGCAACGGTCCGGTTTCCAGGTTGAACGGCGTATGCGCCTCGTGATCCGCCAATTGCTGCAACCGTGACTGGCGTTCGGCTTCGTCCAGCGCGGAGAAGTCCTGCCAGTCCATGCGCAGGCCGGTCTGGGCCGAGACCTTCTGACAGGCCACGCCGTCGACACTCGGGAAAGTGGTGCGCAGGGTTTCGTGACGCATGATCAAGGCCTGCAGCGCCGCCTCGAAACGCCCCACATCCAGCACGCCACGCAGGCGCGCCATACCGCCGACGTTGTAGGCAGGGCTGTCCGGCTCCATCTGCCACAGGAACCACATGCGCTGCTGGGAATAGGACAGCGGCACCGGTTGGCTGCGGTCGACCTTGGCGATGGCGGTCTGTTGGTTGCGTTGGCCCGACGCCTGGATCAGGCCGACCTGCTCGGCAAAAGCGCCCAACTCGCTGGCTTCGAACAAGGTCCGTAACGGCAGCTCGACGTCACACGCCTGGCGGGTGCGGGAGATGATTTGCGTGGCCAGCAACGAGTGGCCGCCAAGGGCGAAAAAGTCATCGCGCAGGCCGATGCTGGGCAAGCCGAGGACTTCGCGCCAGATGGCGGCGATCTGCTGTTGCAGCGGGGTCTCGGGCTCGACATGTTCACGCACGTGCCACACCGGCTCCGGCAGCGCGCGACGGTCCAGCTTGCCGCTGGGGCTCAGGGGCATGGCGTCCAGGCGCATCAATAGCGCGGGCACCATGTACTCCGGCAGCTCGGCGGCCAGGGCGCTCTTGACGTGGTGTTCGTCCAGCTCGGCAGGGGCGGTGTAGTAGCCGATCAGCTGTGCATCACGCACCAGCACCACAGCTTGGGCGATGCCCTCCAGGGCGAGCATGCGCGCTTCGATTTCTTCCGGCTCCACACGGAAGCCACGCAGCTTGACCTGCTGGTCGAGGCGCCCAAGGTACTCGATCACACCCTCGGCGTTGAAACGGGCGCGGTCACCGGTGCGGTAAAGGCGCGCGCCCGCCTCACCATAGGGGTCGGCAACGAAGCGTTCAGCCGTCAACCCGGCGCGGCCGAGGTAACCCCGGGCCAGGCCAATGCCGCCGATGCACAATTCACCCGGCACACCCAGTGGCACGGGGTTGAGTTGCTCGTCCAGCACGCGGCAGATCACATTGCCCAACGGACGCCCAATCGGCGAGCGCTCGCCGTCTTCCGCGCGGCAGTGCCAGTGGGTCACGTTGATCGCGGTTTCGGTCGGACCATAACGGTTGTGCAATTGCACTGCCGGCAACTGCGCCAGGACGCGGTTGCGCAGTTCGGCGGGCAAGGCTTCGCCGCCGGAGAACAGGCGGCGCAGGCTGGTGCATTCGGCCACCTGCGGTTCGTCGATAAACAACTGCAACAGCGGCGGCACAAAGTGCAGCGTGGTCACGCCGTGTGCCTGCACCAACTGCGCAATGCGATGCGGGTCGCGATGTTCACCAGGGCCGGCGAGTACCAGTCGGCAGCCGGTGATCAGCGGCCAGAAGCATTCCCACACCGACACGTCGAAACTGATCGGCGCCTTTTGCAGCAGCACATCGGTGTCGTTGAGTGGATAGGTGGCCTGCATCCACTGCAAGCGCTCGGCCAATGCCGCATGCGTGTTGCCCACGCCTTTGGGCTGGCCGGTGGAGCCGGAGGTGTAGATCACGTAGGTGAGGTTATCGCCGTGCAGGTGCAAGCCGGGTGGCTGGGTGGGCCAGCTGTCGAGGTGCAGGCTGTCCATCGCAATCACGCACACGCCGTCGGCGCTCGGCACCTGTTCCAGCAATGCGGTCTGGGTCAGCAGCAGGTGGACGCCACTGTCTTTAAGCATGTAGGCCAGGCGCTCGGCGGGGTAATCCGGGTCCAGCGGCACGTAGGCGCCACCGGCCTTGATGATCGCCAGCAGGCCGATCAGGAGGTGCGGCGAGCGCTCGGCGGCGATGGCCACGCACACGTCCGGGCCGACACCTTTGTCGCGCAGGTAGTGGGCCAGGCGGTTGGCCTGGGTGTGCAGTTGGGCGAAGGTCAGGCTGCCGCCCTGCCAGACCAGCGCGATGTTGTCCGAGGTGTGCCTATTGAGCAGCTCCGGCAGCCATTGCTGGGCAGGTGTGCAAGGTGCTTCGCTCCACGGCTGCTGCTCGTCTTCCTGCATCAGCTTTAGATCGCCGATGGCTTGCTGCGGCTGGTCACACGCGGCTTGCAACAGGTTGATGAAGTGCTCGGCCAAGCGCTGGACGGTCGCGCTGTCGAACAGCTCGTCGGCGTAGTCGAACGACAGGCTCAGGCGCCCGTTGCGGTCTTCTTCGCTGTGCAATTGCAGGTCGAACTTGGCGTCACGGCTGTGCCATGGCAGTTCGTCGGCGAGCATGCCCGGTAGACGGCGCAAGGCGCTGAGGTCGCGTTGCTGGTGGTTGAACATGACCTGAAACAGGCCCTGTTCGCGAGCTTGCGGGAAAGCTTCCAGCAACTGTTCGAAGGGCAGGTCCTGATGGGCCTGGGCGCCCAATGCCGTCTGGCGTGTCGCGGCCAACAGCTCGCTGAACGGCAGGCGCCCGTCCAGCTCGGCCCGCATGACCTGCGTGTTGATGAAGAAGCCGACCAGGCCTTGGGTTTCCTGGCGCGGACGGTTGGCGTTGGGCACGCCGATGCGGATATTGCGCTGGCCACTGTAGCGGTAGAGCAGGCTCTGGAAGGCTGCCAGCAACAGCATGAAGGGTGTGGATTCGTGGGCCTGGGCGGTCTGGCGAATCGCTTCGCTGAGGCTCACACCAAGACGTACCGTGTGGCGTGAAGCTGTGTGACGGTGGTGTGCCGAGCGCGGGTGGTCGGTGGCCAGGCTCAGGGTGGGATGCTCTTCACCCAACTGCGCTTTCCAGTACGCCAGTTGGCGCTGGCCTTCGCCTTCGGCCAGCCATTGGCGCTGCCAACTGCCGTAGTCGGCGTATTGCAGGGCCAGCGGTGGCAGCTCCAGGGTTTGGCCCTGGGCGGCGGCGGCGTAGAGGCGCGAGAATTCGTCGATGAGGATGTTGAGCGACCAGCCGTCAGCGATGATGTGGTGCAGCGTCACCAACAGTTGGTGATCCTCATCGTCCAGGCGCACCAGGGTTACCCACAGCAGCGGGCCCTTTTCCAGGTCGAACTGGGTACGGGCTTCGTCTTCGCGGATCTGCTGTGCACGGGCTTCGCGTTCGTCAGTGGGCAGGTCGCCGAGGTCGATGACTTGCAGCTCGAAATCCGCCTTGGCCTCGACACGCTGGAAGGCCTGGCCGTCTCTTTCGTAGAAGCGGGTGCGCAGGGCTTCGTGGCGCTGGACCAGGTGTTGAAAGCTCAAGCGCACGGCGTCTTCATCCAGCTCGCCGCGCAGGCGCAGGGCGCCGGGGATGGTGTAGGCGCTGCTGTGGGGGTCCAGTTGCCAAGTGATCCACAGGCGGTTTTGTGCAAGGGATTGGGGCAGGTCTTCCTGGCGTGACAGGGGTTGGATCGCGCCTTGGGCAACACCGCCATCCTGTTGCAACTGCGCAACGTTGGCGGCAAAGCCTTCCAGGGTTGGCGCTTCGAACAGCATGCGCAGGTTCAGCTCCAGGCCGAGTGTTTCACGCAGGCGCGCGACCACCTGGGTGGCGGTGATGGAGTTGCCGCCGAGCAGGAAGAAATGGTCATCGGCCGCGACCGTCGCGACGTGCAGTTGCTCGCACCAGATCGCGGCGATCTGGTTTTGCAGTTCGCAGCCCAACGCTGCATCGCTGACCTGCACGTGCAGATCAGGGAACTGCGCATAGCTGTCGAGGCTGCCATCGGCATGCCGCAGCGCGCACGCCGCACGTTGCACCTTGCCGCTGGAGGTCTTCGGCAGGGCGCCAGGGTTGAGCAGCACCACCACGCTCGGCGCCTCCTGGTACGCCTCGGCAACGGTTTGGCGGATCGCCTTGATCAGTGCTTCGGGCGGCAGGATTTTCTGCACGCTGCGGCTGATTTCGGCGGCAATGCCAATACCTTCCAGGCCTTGGTCATTCACTGCAAATGCCGCGACCCGGCCTTTGCGCACGACTTCCACTTCGCGCTCGATGGTCTGCTCGATGTCCTGCGGGTACAGGTTGTGGCCGCGCACGATCAGCAGGTCTTTGAGGCGACCGGTGATGTACACCTCGCCGTCACGGATAAAACCCAGGTCGCCGGTGCGCAGCCAGGTACGGCCGGCATGCTGCACGAAGGTCTTGGCGGTGGCTTCGGGGTTGCGCCAGTAGCCGTGGGCGATGCTTGGGCCGCTGGCCCAGAGTTCGCCGACGCGGTTGTCGGGCAGTTCGGTGAGGGTCTGCGGGTCGGCAATCAGGACCGCATGCTCGGGCTGGTGGGTGCCACAGCTCATGATTGCACTGCCCTGCCCCGGTTCGGCGCGATTGGCGGCCAGGGCCTGCTCGTCGACCCGCAGCGCGGGGATGCCATGGCCCCGCGTGCCACCGGCGACAAACAGGGTCGCCTCGGCCAGGCCGTAGGAGGCAAAGAAATTGTTCGGGGTAAAACCGCAGGTGGCGAACTTCTCGGCGAAGCGTTCCAGGGTGTCGAGGCGGATCGGTTCGGAACCGGAATAGGCCACGCGCCACTGGCTCAGGTCCAGGCGTTCCAGCGCCGAGTCGCTGACCCGCTCGCTGCACAGGCGATAGGCGAAATCCGGGCCACCGCTGATGGTGCCACCGTATTCGCTGATCGCTTCGAGCCAGCGCAACGGCCGGCCGAGGAAGTAGGCCGGCGACATCAGCACGCACGGCACGCCACTGAAGATCGGTTGCAGCAGGCCGCCGATCAGGCCCATGTCGTGGTACAGCGGCAGCCAGCTGACGATCACGTCATCCGGGTTGAGGTCGATGCCGAAACCGCGACGGATCAACACTTCGTTGGCCACCAGGTTGCCGTGGCTGACTTGCACGCCCTTGGGCAGCGCGGTGGAACCGGAGGTGTATTGCAGGAAGGCGATGTCGTCCGGCTGCAGGTCGGGAGCGATCCAGTCGCCGGCACTCTCAAGGCTATCGACGCTCAATACTGGCGGCGCGTTTTCAATCTGCGCCAGGCCGTCGGCGAGGCTGGCGATGGTCAGCAACAGGCGCGGTTCGGCATCGCTGATGATCGACAGCAAGCGCTCCTGATGATGGCGACGGGTGGATTCCGGCGGATAGGCCGGCACCGCAATGACCCCGGCGTACAGGCAACCAAAGAACGCCGCGACGTAATCCGGGCCGCTGGGGAACAACAGCACCGCACGGTCGCCCAGGTCCGCATTGGCTTGCAGGGCGGCGGCAATGGTGCGGGCGCGCTGGTCCAAGTCGCGGTAACTGAGTACAACGCTATGCTCGGCGGATTCGGCGAGGAAGCGCAGGGCGACCTGGTCCGGAGTCTGCGCGGCGCGACGTTGAAGGGAGTGGACCAGCGTTTGGGGGAGTTCGAAGGCGTCCATCATGGGGTTCCTGCCTGAAAGCGGCTTACGGGAAATTCGGGGAATAGGTAGCGTCTAGCCAGCGGCCAGTTGCCGCGCCGCGCCAGTGCGCCAGCGGGCCAGGTGTTCATCGGCGTAGCGCCGCAGGCAGCGCAGCACGGCACTTTCGTGCTGCATGAGGAAGAAGTGGTGACCGTCGAACATGTCCAGGGAAAAGCCACTGGCGGCGTCGAGTTGCCAGTCGAGCAACTGGTCGGCGCGCACGCTGTCCTGTTTGCCGCCGAACACGTGGATCGGCATCTCCAGCGGTGCGCGCTCGCCGTAGGTGAAGCTGCCGCACAGCAGGAAATCGGCGCGCAGGATCGGCAGCATCAACTGCATCAACTCGGGGTTGGCCAGGGCTTCTTCGGCGGTGCCCTGCAGTTCGCGCAGACGGGCGATGAGTTGTTCGTCGGTCTTTTCGACGGCGTATTCGCTGACGTCACGACGCGCCGGCCCGGCCGTACCGGACGCAAACAGCGCCAGCGGCGCGGGCACGCCGCGAGTGCTCAAGGCGTGCGCCAGTTCAAAGGCGAGCAGGCCGCCGAGGCTGTGGCCGAACAACGCGTAGGGACCATTCAAGCCGCGGCTGATTTCGTCGGCGAGCTGCGCGGCCAAGGCCTTGATATCGCGCTGCAGCGGCTCGTCCATGCGCATGCCGCGGCCGGGTAATTCCAGCGGACACACCTGCAACCACTCAGGCAGGGCACGGCGCCAACGCGCATAGACCATGGCGCTGGCGCCCGAATAGGGCAGGCAGAACAGGCGCAGTCGAGTCGGCGTACTCATCGAGTCACGACTCCAAACTGAAACACGCTGTATGCACGATAAAAACCCATTTCGTCCTCCTGCGGGTGCGGATCCTTGGCCGTTTGCTAACGGACCTGTCACCCAGAAGAACGGACGGCACCGGCAAATAATTAGTCGCCGGGTACGCGCGAGACGTGGTTCACACCGAACAAGAAAGCATAAGATTAGTTCGCCTTCTCATTTGACAATCATTATCATTAAGCATAATTTGTTGCCCGATGTGTAGGAGGCCTCAGCAAGGACGCCCTCCCCTAACCTCTTTTGCGACAAGGTGATTTCCATGACGGAACAAGTATCCACAGGCAGGTGCGACTCACCGCTTCTCCAGGCATTCGTCGATAATCGGCTGATTCTGGTGAAGATCGCGGCACGCATTACCGGGTGCCGCTCGCGGGCCGAAGACGTAGTACAGGATGCCTACTTCCGGCTGCAATCGGCGCCGACGATCACGTCATCGTTCAAGGCTCAATTGAGCTATCTGTTCCAGATCGTGCGCAACCTGGCGATCGATCACTACCGCAAGCAGGCCCTGGAGCTCAAATACTCCGGAACGGAAGAGGAAGGCTTGAATGTGGTTATTCACGGCGCTTCACCGGAAACCTCGCACATTAATTTCAATACCCTGGAAAACATCGCCGACGCGCTGACCGAACTGCCCCAGCGCACCCGCTACGCGTTCGAGATGTACCGCCTGCACGGCGTGCCGCAAAAGGACATCGCCAAGGAGCTGGGCGTCTCGCCGACCCTGGTGAACTTCATGATCCGTGATGCGCTGGTGCACTGCCGCAAGGTGTCGGGCAGCCATAGCGATACGTTTGCGCGCAGGGTCTGATCCCCAGCAGATGAAATGTGCGCCTTATGTGGGAGCTGGCTTGCCTGCGATGCAGGCACCTCGGTTTTTCAGTTGCACCGAGTTGATGCTATCGCAGGCAAGCCAGCTCCCACACAAGCTCGCGCCACACTTTTGATCGGTGTTGTGCCTGTCAGGGCGTGGGCATCACATCAATGCGATACGGCTCGAAAATCTTCAACATCTCGCCATCGTCACGCAAGCGCTTGAGCAACGCGGCAAACGCCTCCCCCGTGATCGGCGCTTTCGGGCGCAGCAGCGCGTAGTGGTGATACACCTGGTCGATGCGTTCCGACACCAGGAACTGCCCGGCCATCTCCGCGTTGCGCACCATAAAGTCACTCAGGTACGAACGGGTCACCAAGGCGATGTCGGCACGCCCGCGCGCGACCATCAGCAGGTTGCTGTCATGGGAGTAGGTCAACGTGGCATTGAAGTGCTCGGCCATGTACTTGGGGTCGGGGTTGAAGTTGGCGAAGGCGTAGTGATAACCGCTGAACACCGCCAGGCGTTTGCCGTTGAGGTCAGCGAAATAGCCTTGGTCGCGACCGGACTCACGCTGGGCGACAAAGATTTCCGCGTCTTCCAGGCCCATGTCGACGGTGGTGTGGGGAATCTTCTGCCAGCCCCAGTCAGGGTTTTCGAAGATAGCCATATCGACCCGGCCCTGCTCGAAATCGCGAAAGCGTCGCGGAATGGAGGTGGGCACCAAGACAAATTGGTAGTCGGTTTGCGAGGCGTTCAGGGCCTCGACCAGTTGCGGCAGCAAACCGGTGTCGGCGCCCTGCTCGGGGCGCACGGTGTAGGGAGGGAAATGTGCCGCGCCGATGCGCACTAATTGCGCAGCCGAAGCCGGCATCCACCACGCGGTGCCCAGTGCCCAAAAGGTAAGTCCTGCAGCCAGCCGCCATGGCGAAAACATCAAGGCACACACCGTTCAAAAACGCTAATGCCGATAAGCTAGGCGTTTTTGTCTGGCGAGACAACTTTCCATCGGCAAATTAATAGCTTGCGTCTCAATCGGCTTTCAGAACCATCAACAGGGCTTCTTCGGCCAGCTGCTCAAGCGTCAGGCTGCCCTCGGCGCGAAACCAGGTGGTGGTCCAGGACAAGGCGCCGGTGAGGAACCGCCGGGCGATAAACACATCGCCGCGGATATAGCCGGCGTCCTTGGCCTCGCCCAATACTTGCAGCCAGAGCGCCTCATACACATCGCGCAGGGCCAGCACCTGGGCCTGGCCTTCAGCCGACAGCGAGCGCCACTCGTACACCAGCACCGCCATGGCCTCGCCGCTGCCGCCCATGATCGACTGCAATTCGCAACGGATCAGCGCCAGCACCCGTTCGCGCACAGTGGTCGCCTCTTCCAGCGAAGCGCGCATCATCGCCGTGTTGTAGTGGATGGTTTCTTCCATCACCGCGCGCAGGATCTCGTCCTTGCTCTTGAAGTGATGAAAGATGCTCCCGGACTGAATGCCCACCGCACTGGCCAGGTCGCGCACGGTGGTGCGCTCGAAGCCCTTGTTGCGAAACAGGTGGGCCGCGGTTTGCAGCAGCTTGCCACGGGCACTGTCGGGGTCGGTCAACTGGCCGCCATCGACCATGGTGCGCATCACCCGCAGGGCTTTTTGCTCATCCATGCCTCTCTCCTCTACTTCCACGGACGTCTTGGGCGGCAATTTAGGCCGTGGCAGCCACCCAAGCAAGCGCTTGGCTAAAACTTGTGCGCGGAGTTTACAAACCAAGCGCTTGCTTGGTAGTCTCGCTACCAGCCATTCGAGGAAGGATTTCTCATGAGCAAGACGGTTCGTATCGGCTGCGCCAGCGCCTTCTGGGGCGACACCTGCACCGCCGCCGCCCAATTGGTACAGGGCGGCGCGCTGGATTACCTGGTCTTCGACTACCTGGCCGAAGTCACGATGTCGATCCTCGCCGGCGCGCGCATGAAAGATCCCCAGGCCGGCTATGCCACGGACTTCGTCGACGTGCTTACGCCCTTGCTGGCGGAAATCCAGCGCCAAGGCATTCGCGTGATCAGCAACGCCGGCGGCATCCACCCCCAAGCCTGCGCCGCGGCCTTGCAAGCAGCCTGCGACAAGGCAGGCGTTGCACTGAAAATCGCCGTGCTGCTGGGCGATGACCTGCAGCCCCAACTCAAGCAATTGCACGGCATCACCGACATGTTCAACGGCACGCCGCTGCCGCCGATGTGCGTGTCCGCCAACGCCTACCTGGGCGCACCGGGCATTACCCAGGCGCTGCAGTTGGGGGCGGATATCGTCATCACCGGCCGGGTGGTGGACAGCGCGGTGGTCAGCGCCGCGCTGGTGCATGAATTCAACTGGTCATGGCAGGACTACGACCGCCTCGCCCAGGCTGCATTGGCCGGGCATATCATCGAATGTGGCGCGCAGTGCACCGGTGGCAACTTCACCGATTGGCGCGACGTGCCGGACTACGAGCACATCGGTTTTCCCATCGTCGAGGTCAGCGCCGACGGCCAGTTCACCGTCAACAAGGTCGACGGCACCGGCGGGTTGATCAGCGAACTCAGCGCGGCCGAACAGTTGCTGTATGAAATCGGCGACCCCCGCGCGTACCTGCTGCCGGATGTGATCTGCGACTTCAGCCAGGTCAAGTTGCAGCAGCAAGGCAAACACTGCGTACGCCTGCACGGCGCCAAGGGCTCGCCGCCGACCGAGCAGTACAAAGTCAGCGCCACGTACCCGGACGGTTTCCGTTGCACCGCCAGTTGCCTGATCGCCGGCATCGATGCGGTGGCCAAGGCCGAACGGGTCAGCCAGGCGATCATCAACAAGACCTCGGAACTGTTCAGCCAACGCGGCTGGGCGCCTTACACCGAAGTGAACATCGAACTGCTCGGCAGCGAAGCCACCTACGGCGCCCACGCAATGCGCCAGGACTGCCGCGAAGTGGTGGTGAAACTGGCGGTGCGTCACCCGAGCAAACAGGCATTGGTGCTGTTCGCCCGCGAGATTGCCCAGGCCGCCACCGGCATGGCCCCGGGCCTGACCGGCATCGTCGGCGGGCGACCGACGGTGTACCCGTTGATAAGGCTGTTTTCGTTCCTGATCGATAAGGCGTCCTGTGACGTGCTGATCGACTTCCAGGGCGAACGCCACGCCTGCGCATTGCCGATGGCCGATGCGCCCACCCTGCCCGACGCGCCGATAGCCCCACCCAAGCCCCAAGGGCGCGCCGACGCCAGCGTGCCGCTGGTGAAACTGGCCGTGGCGCGTTCAGGCGACAAGGGTAACCACAGCAACATCGGCGTGATCGCGCGCGATCCCGACTACCTGCCGTGGATCGCCGAGGCGCTGACCCCGGAAGTCATCGTCGATTGGATGGGCCACGTGCTGGACCCCGTGCACGGCCGCGTCGAGCGCTGGTATTTACCCGGCAGCCACAGCCTCAATTTCCTGCTGGAAAACGCCTTGGGCGGTGGCGGCATCGCCAGCCTGCGCATCGACCCGCAAGGCAAAGCCTTCGCCCAGCAACTGCTGGACATCCCCATTGCCGTGCCGCAACACATCGCCGATTTTCTCAACTGACAGGAGCGTTGCCGTGGCCTTCGACTCAATCTTCAAAGCCGACCTGTTCCAGGGGCAAACCGTGATGGTCACCGGCGGAGGCAGTGGCATCGGCCGTTGCACTGCGCATGAATTGGCGGCGCTGGGTGCACAGGTGATTCTGGTGGGACGCAAGCCGGAAAAGCTGCAAGCGGTCGCGGCGGAAATCGCTGAAGACGGTGGCATCGCCCATTGGCACGCCTGCGACATTCGTGATGAAGAAGCAGTGAAGGCACTGGTTAGCCAAGTCCTGAATGACCACGGTCAACTCCATGGTTTGGTGAATAACGCCGGCGGCCAGTACCCCTCGCCACTGGCTTCAATCAACCAGAAAGGCTTCGAAACCGTACTGCGCACCAACCTCGTCGGCGGTTTCCTGGTGGCGCGGGAAGTGTTCAACCAATCCATGAGCAAGCACGGCGGCGCCATTGTCAACATGCTCGCCGACATGTGGGGCGGTATGCCCGGCATGGGCCACTCGGGTGCGGCGCGCGCCGGCATGGACAACTTCACCAAGACCGCCGCCTTCGAATGGGGGTATGCCGGCGTGCGGGTCAACGCCGTGGCGCCGGGCTGGATCGCCTCCAGCGGCATGGACACCTATGAAGGCGCGTTCAAGGCGGTGATCCCGACCTTGCGCGAACACGTGCCGCTCAAGCGTATCGGCACGGAGTCGGAAGTCAGCGCGGCCATCGTGTTCCTGCTCAGCCCCGCCGCCGCCTTTATCAGCGGCAGCACCCTGCGCATCGACGGTGCCGCCAGCCTGGGCAGCCGCGCCTGGCCGTTGCACAAGGCGCAGGCGCCGAGTGAGCCCTTCAATGGCTTCCACCGCGCCTACCTGCCGGATGTGCTCAAGGCGGAGCAATAAACCATGCCGGTGATTGAATCCTTGATCGACGCCCACAGCGCCCAGTTCGCGCAAAACCGCGAGGCCATGCTGGCGGCCATCGCCCAGCTGCACCAACTGGAACACAACCTGCTCGCCAAGGCCCAGGAAGCCAAGCCCAAGTTCGACAAGCGCGGCCAACTGCTGCCCCGCGAGCGCCTCAACCTGCTGCTGGACCCCGGCGCGCCGTTCCTGGAACTGGCCAGCCTGGCCGGCTACAAGCTGCACGACGACAAAGACGGCAGCGCCGCCGGCGGTGGGTTGATCGCCGGCATCGGCTACGTCAGTGGCGTGCGCATGCTGGTGGTGGCCAATAACAGCGCGATCAAGGGCGGGACTATTTCCCCTTCCGGCTTGAAAAAATCCCTGCGCCTGCAACAGATCGCCATGGAGAACAAACTGCCGGTGGTGACCCTCGCCGAAAGCGGCGGTGCCAACCTCAACTACGCCGCCGAAATTTTCGTCGAGGGTGCGCGCAGCTTCGCCAACCAGGCGCGCCTGTCGGCCCTGGGCTTGCCGCAAATCACCGTGGTGCATGGCTCGGCCACGGCGGGCGGCGCCTATCAGCCGGGGCTGTCGGATTACGTGGTGGTGGTGCGCGGCCGCGCCAAGCTGTTCCTCGCGGGCCCGCCGCTGCTCAAAGCCGCGACCGGCGAAGTGGCCACCGACGAAGAACTGGGTGGCGCCGAAATGCACGCCCAAACCGCCGGCACCGCCGAATACCTGGCGGAAAATGACGCCGACGGCGTGCGCATCGCCCGTGAGATTGTCAGCCTGTTGCCCTGGAATGATCGCCTGCCGCAGGCGCCCCGACGCGCTTACGCCGAGCCGCTGCACCCCATCGAAGAGCTGCTGGGCCTGATCCCGGATGACCCGAAAAAACCCTACGACGTGCGTGAAATCCTCGCCCGCCTGGCCGACGGCTCGCACTTCCTCGAATTCAAGGGCGAGTTCGACGCCCACACCGTGTGCGGCCACCTGCATATCCAGGGGCGTGCCGTCGGGGTGATCGGCAACAACGGCCCCATCACACCCAAGGGTGCGAGCAAGGCCGCGCAGTTTATCCAACTGTGCGACCAGAGCCGCACGCCGCTGCTGTTCCTGCACAACACCACCGGTTTCATGGTGGGCACCGAGTCGGAGCAACAAGGGGTGATCAAGCACGGCGCGAAGATGATCCAGGCGGTGGCCAATGCACGAGTGCCTAAACTCACGATTGTGGTCGGCGGCTCCTACGGCGCCGGCAATTATGCGATGTGCGGCCGTGGCCTGGACCCACGCTTCATCTTCGCCTGGCCCAATAGCCGCACGGCGGTGATGGGCGGCGCCCAGGCGGGCAAGGTGCTGCGTATCGTCACCGAAGCCAAGCAGTTGAAGGACGGCCTGGTGCCGGATCCCAAGGTGCTGGACATGCTGGAACAGGTCACCGCGCAGAAGCTCGACAGCCAGTCCACTGCGCTGTATGGCAGCGCGAATCTGTGGGACGACGGGCTGATTGATCCACGGGATACGCGGACGTTGCTGGGCTTTGTGCTGGATATCTGCCACGAGGCCGAGGTGCGTGAGTTGCAAGCCAATACCTTCGGTGTAGCGCGTCTCTAAATTTCGCCCGAGACGCTGCGCGTCACGATAAGGAGAACAATAAAAAATGATCTTTACCCAAGAACACCAGGAACTACGCCGCACCGTCCGCGCCTTCGTTGATCGCGAGATCAACCCCCACGTCGACGAATGGGAAAAGGCCGGGCGCTTTCCCATCCACGATATTTTCCGCAAGGCCGGCGACCTCGGCCTGCTGGGCATCTCCAAGCCGGAAAAATTCGGCGGCATGGGCCTGGACTACAGCTATTCCATCGTCGCCGCCGAGGAATTCGGCACCGTTCACTGCGGCGGCATTCCCATGTCCATCGGCGTGCAGACCGACATGTGCACCCCCGCCCTCGCCCGCTTCGGCTCCGATGAGTTGCGGGATGAATTCCTGCGTCCGGCCATCAGCGGCGAGCAGGTCGGCTGCATCGGTGTCTCGGAAACCGGTGCCGGTTCCGACGTGGCCGGGCTGAAAACCCATGCGCGCAAGGACGGCGACGACTATGTGATCAACGGCAGCAAAATGTGGATCACCAACTCACCCAGCGCCGACTTCATCTGCCTGCTGGCCAACACCTCCGACGACAAGCCGCACATCAACAAATCGCTGATCATGGTGCCGATGAACACCCCCGGCATCAGCGTCAGCCCGCCCCTGGAAAAACTCGGCATGCACAGCTCCGAGACCGCCCAGGTGTTCTTCGACGGCGTGCGCGTGCCGCAGCGCAACCGCATCGGCCACGAAGGCGCGGGGTTCATGATGCAGATGCTGCAGTTCCAGGAAGAACGCCTGTTCGGCGCGGCCAACATGATCAAGGGCCTGGAGCATTGCATCGACACCACCATCGAATACTGCAAGGAGCGCCAGACCTTCGGCAAGGCGCTGATCGACAACCAGGTCATCCACTTTCGCCTGGCCGAACTCTCCACCGAAATCGAATGCCTGCGCGCGCTGGTCTACCAGGCCACCGAGCAATACATCAAAGGCCAGGACGTGACTCGCCTGGCCTCCATGGCCAAGCTCAAGGCCGGGCGCCTGGGCCGAGAAGTCAGCGACAGCTGCCTGCAATACTGGGGCGGCATGGGCTTCATGTGGGACAACCCCGTCGCCCGCGCCTATCGCGATGTGCGCCTGGTCTCGATCGGCGGCGGCGCCGACGAAATCATGCTGGGCATCCTCTGCAAACTGATGGGCACCTTGCCTGGGAAAAAGCCATGAACACCTTATTGCTCGAACCCCATAACGGCGTGCTGCACATCACCCTCAACCGCCCGGAAAACCGCAATGCGATGAGCCTGGAGATGGTCAACGAACTGCGCACGGTGCTGGCGCAATTGGACAGCCAGGTCCGCGCACTGGTGATCAGCGGGGCCGGCGGGCACTTCTGCGCCGGCGCCGATGTGAAGGACCTGGTCACTGCGGGCAATCAACTCCAGGCGCTGAACCGCGCGTTCGGCACCTTGCTGCAGGAAGTCGAAGCGGTACCGCAAGTCGTGATCGTGGTGCTGCAAGGCGCGGTGCTGGGCGGCGGCTTTGGGCTGGCGTGCGTGAGTGATATCGCCATCGCCGATCACCAGGCGCAATTCGGCCTGCCGGAAACCAGCCTGGGCTTACTGCCGGCGCAAATCGCGCCGTTTGTGGTCAAGCGTATCGGCCTGACCCAAGCCCGCCGCCTAGCGCTGACCGCGGCGCGCTTTGACGGCCTGGAAGCCGAGCGACTGGGCGTCGTGCACTTTACCGAACGCGACCCGCAGGCATTGGCGGAACGGCTGGATGACGTGTTGGGACAGGTGCTGCGCTGCGCACCGGGCGCGAATGGACGGACCAAATCCCTGTTGCTGGCCAGTGTGGATGAACCGCTTGAGGCTGTGCTGGACCGTGGGGCGCAGTGGTTTGCCGAAGCGGTGAGGAGTGAGGAAGGGATTGAGGGGACGCAGGCGTTTGTGCAGAAAAGAAAGCCTCGGTGGTGCAAATGACGCCATCGGGGGCAAGCCCCCTCCCACATTTGTACTGAGTACGCCACAACCACACCGGTCGGCTCTATCTGGGAGTGCCCCGTCAAACACGCTGGCCGAACGCAGGCTTGAATCCGCGGCCGTTACCGCAGAAATGGATGTGTACTCGAGGACCGCAACAATGCCGCAGCTAACGAAAATCCTGATCGCTAACCGCGGCGAAATCGCCTGCCGCATCCAACACACCGCCCAAGCCCTGGGCTACCGCACCGTCGCCGTCTACAGCGAAGCCGACGCCAAGGCCCTGCACGTCCAGATGGCCGACGAAGCCGTCTACATCGGCCCCGCCCCCGTCCAACAGTCCTACCTCAACATCGAAGCCATCCTCAACGCCGCCACACTCACCGGCGCCGACGCCATCCACCCCGGCTACGGCTTCCTCTCTGAAAACCCCGACTTCGCCCGCGCCTGCCAACACGCCAACCTCACCTTCATCGGTCCCAGCGTCGCCGCCATCGAACTGATGGGCAGCAAACGCCTGTCCAAACTCGCCATGCTCGACGCCGGCGTGCCCTGCATCGCCGGCTACCAAGGCAGCGCCCAGGACGACGTCACCCTGCAACAAGAAGCCGAGCGCATCGGCTACCCACTGATGATCAAAGCCAGCGCCGGCGGTGGCGGTCGCGGCATGCGCCTGGTGCACCACGCAAAAGACCTGTTGAACAACCTGCAGACCGCCCGTTCGGAAGCCAAGAACGCCTTCGGCAGCGACGAACTGATCCTCGAACACGCCCTGATCGACCCCCGTCACGTCGAAATCCAGCTGTTCGGCGACAGCCACGGCCACTTGATCTACCTCGGCGAACGCGACTGTTCCATCCAGCGCCGCCATCAGAAAGTCATCGAAGAAGCCCCCTGCCCCATCATGACACCCGAGCTGCGCCTGGCCATGGGCGAAGCCGCCCTGAAGGCCGGGCGCGCGGTGAACTACGTCGGCGCCGGCACCGTGGAGTTCCTGCTCGACCGCCACGGCCAGTTCTACTTCCTGGAAATGAACACCCGCCTGCAAGTGGAGCACCCGGTGACCGAGCTGATCACCGGCCTCGACCTGGTGGACTGGCAACTGCAGATCGCCGCCGGCCAACCGCTGCCGCTGACACAAGCGGAGGTCACCCTGAGCGGCCACGCCATGGAAGTGCGCCTGTACGCCGAAGACCCGGCCCAGGGCTTCCTGCCGCAAACCGGCGATGTGCTGCGCTGGGAACCGGCGGCGGGCGTACGCATTGACCACGGTGTCGTAGAAGGCCAACGCATCAGCCCGTTCTATGACCCGATGCTGGGCAAGATCATCGCCCATGGCGCCACCCGCGAAGAGGCGCGGCGCAAGTTGTTGCGGGCGGTGGAAGACACGTTGCTGTTGGGGGTGGCGACCAATCAACGGTTATTGGCCGATCTGCTCAAGCACCCGGAGTTTATCGCGGGTGATTTCAGCACCGGGTTTATCGCGCAACACTTCAGCGAGATCCCGCCCCAGCCCCTATCAAAAGAACACCTTAGCCTGGCCGCCGCGTTGTTTTACGCACACAGCGCGCACCCGCATCCCCCAGCACTGGCAGGCTGGCGCAACACCGCCAGCACACTCTGCACCTACCGCCTGGAGGTCAACGGCGACATCCACGACGTCAGCGCTGAGCCCCTGCCACTCACTACCGAAGGTGGCTACGCCATAGGGGTGTTCAACGGCATTCGCCGTCGCATGGCCTATCACCTCGACGGCAACCGACTGTGGCTACCCGGCCTGACGGTGATCGACCGCACCCAGCAGGTCGCCAGCCGCCAGGCCGACGCCAGCAGCGGGACGGTCAAGGCGCCGATGGACGGTGCAATTGTCGATGTGCGGGTCAGCGCCGGTGACAGCGTCACCAAAGGCCAACTGCTGTTGGTACTCGAAGCGATGAAAATGGAGCACCCACTGACGGCCGGTATCGACGGCGTGATCAAGGGTGTGCAGGTCATTGCGGGTGATCAAGTGCGCAATCGTCAGGTGTTACTCGAGATCGTCTAGCCCTAGGCGGAACTACAGGGCCGGGCTACGCTCTACCCCCAACAGAAAGGGAAGAGTACGGGAACCTGCGCGATGCCTCATTGGCTGATTATTGACCTTGAAGCCACAACGGATGAAGGCGGCTGGCCCGTGACGGAGATGGAAGTCATCGAGATCGGCGCGAGCCTGGTCAACCGCCAGGGCCGCGAACTGGACCACTTCCAGCGCTTTGTGCGGCCGCTGCGGCGGCCATTGCTGACGCCCTTCTGCCGCCAGCTGACCCACATCACCCAGGCGAACATGGACGGCGCGGCGCCGATCACCGAGGTGTGGCCGCTGTTCGAGCGTTGGCTGGGCCAGCACCACGCACGCCTGGAGGGCTGGGCCAGTTGGGGTGACTACGACCGCGCGCAGCTTGAACTGGAGTGGCAACGCCATGGCCTGGCCAGCGCACTCGCCCACACGCCCCATGTGAACCTCAAGCAGCGTTTCGCCAAGGCCCGGCGCCTGGACAAGCCCCTGGGCCTCAATGGCGCCCTGCAACTGGCGGGGATGCAGTTCCATGGCCAGCAACATCGCGCGCTGGAGGACGCCCGCAACACCGCGCGCCTGTTGCCGCTGATTTTGCCGGTCTAGGCAGTTCCCCTGCCCTTGGGCATACTGGCCGACCTTTCCAGACCCTTTTCCGAGGAATCGCCCATGTTTAAAGTCAACGAGTACTTCGACGGCACCGTCAAGTCGATCGCTTTCGGCACCGCAGAAGGTCCGGCGACCATCGGCGTAATGGCCCCCGGCGAATACGAATTCGGCACCGCCCAGCGTGAAATCATGCACGTGGTGTCCGGCGCCCTGACCGTTAAGCTGCCTGACGCCAGCACGTGGGAAACCTTCGCCGCCGGCAGCCAGTTCAACGTGCCGGCCAACAGCAAGTTCCAGCTGAAGGTCGCCGTGGACACCGCCTACCTGTGCGAATACCGCGGCTGAGGGTGACCAGCAGGCAAAAAAATGCCCGTCTCGCAGGAGACGGGCATTTTTTATGGCCACGGCACATTACTCGAGAATCGTCACCGGCATCCCGACTTCCAGGCGACCCACGCCGTCGTTGACCAGGTTCTGGCCGAAAATCGCGCCATCCTCGGTCTTACGATAGGTTTCCAGCGTGGCGAAGGGTTCGCGATCGGCGCTGCGTTCGCCGGTCTGCGGGTCGATGGTGGTAAGGATGCAGCGCGAGCACGGCTTGACCGCACGGAACTCCACATCGCCGATGCGCAGGCGTTTCCAGCCGTCTTCAGCGAAGGCTTCGCTGCCTTCGATCACGAGGTTGGGACGAAAACGCAGCATTTCCATGGGGCGGCCGATGCGTTGCGAGAGGTCGTCCAGCGAGGCCTGGCCGATCACCAACAACGGATAACCGTCGGCGAAGGCGACCTGGTCATCGTCCTTGCCATAACCGGCCTGGGTGGTGCGGGCACGTTCGAGAGGGATTTGCACCAGCCGTGTCGGCTTGCCGATGAAGTCGCTGACCCACGCGGCAGCCGCGTCGCCCGCATCCGGCACGCGCAAGGTGTCACGCCAGATGGTCACGCCACGCAGTTCGGCCTCGTTGTCGGGCAGGGTCACGTCCAGCGGCGTGTAGCCAGGCGAACTCAGGGTGAGCCCGCCGCTGCTGTTCCACAGCGCCGACAGCTGGCTCATCTTGGCCACGGCGCGTTGCGTGAGAAAACGCCCGCTGGCTTCGTCCACCAGCATCCAGCGTCGATCGCCGTCCACCCCGAGTTTATCCAGGCCGACCTGTTGCAGTATTTCGGCCTTGCCGGACTTCAAGGGGTAACGGTACAACGCGCTGAGACGAAGCATGGGCCTGCATTCCTGAAGGAGTAAAGCCGACACTATAACCGCTCACTACAATCAGGCGGGCACTTCGTCGAGCATCAGACGTTGACGCACTACATCCACCAGCTTGTCGGGCTGGAATTTGGACAGGAAGTTGTCGCAGCCGACCTTCTTCACCATCGAGTCGTTGAAACTGCCCGACAGCGAGGTGTGCAGCACCACGTAAAGTTTGCGCAGGCGTGGGTCGTTGCGGATCTCGGTGGTGAGGCGGTAACCGTCCATCTCGGGCATTTCGGCGTCGGTGAAGATCATCAACAGTTTGTCGGTCATCACATGGCCGGCGTCGGCCCAAGCCTTGAGCATATTCAACGCTTTGAGACCGTCGCTGGCGATATGCATCTTCACGCCCAGCTGGCCAAGCGTGTCGCGCAGTTGCGAGAGGGCCACGTTGGAGTCATCCACCAGCAGCACTTCACGGCCACGGGCGCGTTCCAGGACCGGGTCCTCGAGTTTTTCACGCGAGACCTTGGCGTTGTAGGGCACGATTTCGGCCAGGACTTTTTCCACGTCGATGATTTCCACCAACTGGTCGTCGACCTTGCTGATGGCGGTGAGGTAATGCTGGCGTCCGGCACTGGTCGGCGGCGGCAGGATGGCTTCCCAGTTCATGTTGACGATGCGGTCCACGCCGCCCACCAGGAACGCCTGCACCGAGCGGTTATACTCGGTGACGATAATGGTGCTGTTGGGACCCGGCACCAACGGGCGCATGCCGATGGCCTGGGACAGGTCGATCACCGGCAGGGTCTGCCCACGCAGGTTGACCACGCCGCACACGAACGGATGGCGTTGCGGCATCAACGTCAGCTTGGGCAGCTGCAGGACTTCCTGCACCTTGAACACGTTGATCGCGAACAACTGACGCCCGGCCAGGCGGAACATGAGGATCTCCAGGCGATTCTCACCCACCAGTTGCGTGCGTTGATCTACCGTGTCGAGAATGCCGGCCATTAAAAGCTCCTGATGCGCTAAGGGATTGTGCAGTTCACATACAGTGGGTTATCGGCGGCGAACGCCAGACCTTGACCCCGGTAAAATGCCACGTAAATTCATTGATGTCACACTGACATCATGGTTTACTGCACTGGCCTCTCCAGACAGGGGTGTAGCGACGTTGCGCGACATTCATTTCGACGCAAGGTTCCGCCGCGTAAGGGATTCCCCTATGCACAATCAGGCCCAACCTGATATTCGCAATATCTAATAGCCATTAATGTGACGCCATTCTCAATGCATGAATGGAGTCAGGCTTTTGTTTGCCATCCCAAGCCCTCGGCCCACGGGTCTTTCGGACATTCAGATGTCGGCAATTGAAGGCGTGCAATGGACTCCGCTCATGCTCGCCGCGCACAGCCGTCGCCGTCATTCTAATAAACGTCCTACTGAAATCTCAGAAGCGACCTACAGATTTCAGTCATATTTCAGCGCTAGTTTGAAGCCATTCACCCGGAGCGACATCTCATCACCCGACCTTCTGTTGTGGAGACTTGCATGATGAACGACGGTAACGAGTGGCAACTTGCATTGCCCGAATTCCTGCACGAGGCTGAAAAGCTGCTGGCCAAATCGGAAGAGTGCCTGAGCCACCTGCACATGATCCGCAACGACAGCGACGCCATCGACTGCATGAAGGTCAGCCTGATCAAGCTCGCCGAAAAGGCCGACTGCCTGGCCCTTCGGGCGATCAGCGAATTCTCGCGGCATATCCAGTACCTGATCGCCAATGCCGAAAACCCTTTGCATCTGCATGATCAAGCCCTGGACGCGCTGGAACAATGCCTGACATTGCTGGCCTGGCAGTTGGAGTTGATTGATGCAAAGACCGGCAAACTGGGATTGGATGAAGCAGAGCAAACGACGTTGATTGCCACTGTAACGCTGCATATTCCGCAAAAAGATTTCGGTTCTAAACCGCAACAACGGATACATCACGCGTCTTGATCGAATATCAGGTCGTATTTAAGCCTGAAGTTATCTGAAAACGACATACCTATTAATACATAGGGTTGAATCGCGCAGGCAAAGATATCAATTAGCCACTAACGGTCATAACGATACAATCAAACGCAAATAATATAACTCCCCCACGCCATAAACTCTGGGAATACCGCCCGGAGCATTTGTGCGGTTAAAAACCCCGCCAGGCACGGCACCAGGCGACCAACGGTAATAGTGGTGGTACTATGCCCCACTCGAAGTGACTCAACTTCATCATGCATAAATACGATTCGATAACGCATTCTAAACAGAGCCCTGTCAGCCGCCGTGACCGGACTTCCCGCAGCGAACCCTCATTGGCTCCATCCGCTATGTACGCCAGTCTCAAGACACTCTTCGCATGGTCCGCGTCCCGCAGTAATGCACGCCGTTTGATCCTCGCCCTGTGCCTTGGCTCGCTGCTGTTGAGCCTGTGGGCCTATACCCGCTCCGCGCCGCTTCCATTGCTGGTGATTGTGCTCAACCTGGCCACCCTGGTGGTGGTTGGCCTGCAACAGTGGCGGTCACGCAAGTCGATCAAGTTCCAGCCCCAGGAACTGGCCGACCGCCTGCTGCAAGTGCAGGAGAACGAACGCCACCGACTCAGCCGCGAATTGCACGACGATATCGGCCAACTGCTCACCGCCGCCAAGCTGCAAAGCGAATGGCTCAAGCGCCGCCTGCCCGACGACCTGCAAAGCCAGTGCACGGTGCTGTGCAACACCCTGAATGAAACCCTGGCCAAGGTGCGCGACGTCTCCGCCATCCTCAATCCTCGCCAGTTAGCCAGCCTGGGGCTGGAAGCCAGCCTGCGTGCGCACCTGCTCAAGACCCTGGAAAACACCCCGATCCACTGGAGCCTGGAATGCCAGCAACGGCTGACCGGCATCCCGGAAGAAACGGCCGTGGCCGCCTTTCGGATCACCCAGGAAGCGGTGACCAACATGCTGCGCCACGCCCAGGCGCGCAATCTGCTGGTTCGCCTGCAACGCCTGCCCGAGGGCCTCTCGCTATTTATCAGTGATGACGGCCAGGGCTTTTCGCCGGCCATCAACCCAGGCCTGGAAGGCCAACGGGGCATGGCCGGCATGTCCGAGCGGATTGATCAGCTTGGCGGTTCATTATCCGTCAGCAGCCAGCCAGGCAAAGGAACACGGATCGAAGCGCTTTTCCCCTGGGCGCCCCGCGCCCTCGAACGGGCCAGTTCCCCTAAGGTTCTCGAGTGACCTGCAAATTACTCCTGGTAGATGACCATGCACTGATCCGGGCCGGCGTCCGCGCGCTGGTCCAAGACATTCCCGGCTACACGGTGATCGGCGAAGCCAACGATGGCGCGCAGTTACTGGAGCAGTTCAGTGCCCTGCTGCCGGATATAGTGCTGCTGGACCTGTCGATGAAGCACACCGGCGGCCTGGATGCCTTACAGCAACTCAAGCGTGCCTACCCCAAGAGCAAGGTGCTGATCCTGTCGATGCACACCGACCCGGAGCTGATCATGTGCGCGCTGGAGTCCGGGGCCCATGGTTACCTGCTCAAAGACACAACAGCCAACGAGCTGGAACACGCGCTGCTGGCGTTGCGCAACAACGAACGCTACCTGAGCCCGGCGATTGCCCACACGGTGATCAACCAGGCGCTGGTGCGCAGCCAGGGGCCGATCACCCCCGCCGGCCACAGCCACAACCTCACGGCGCGGCAGTTGGAGATCCTGCGCTTGATCGTGCGCGGCAAGTCCACCCGGGAGATCGCTCACGGCCTGGGCCTGAGCATCAAGACCGTCGAGGCGCACCGCTCGCAGATCATGAAGCGCCTGCAAATATTCGACGTGGCCGGCCTGGTGCTATTCGCGGTGCGCGAGCAGATCATCAGCCTGGACGACTAACGGCGAACCCACCGGCAAGTGCACCCGCAAGGCCTTGGGCAAAGCCTCGAAGTGCAGGTCATCACCCTCCAGCGGCTCGCCATCCAGGTTGATGTACAGGCCCTGTGCAACCTTGATATTCACCCACGGCAGCCGCGCCCGCACGAACATGGTGTCCAGGCCCCAGCCATTGTTCATGAGCTCACGCAACGTACCGACCACTTCCTGGGGCGCCGGCAGGATGCTGACATCCAGCAGGCCGTCGTCGGCCATCGCGCCTGGGCATAGCTCATGCCCACCGCCTGCCTGGCGACCGTTGCCGATCCCCAAGGCGAGCAGTTCGCCTTTCCAGTGGAAATCGGGACCATCCAGCTCGGCATAGGCAGCCTTCAACTCGCTGAAACGCGTCAAGCCGGTGAACAGGTAGGCCGCACCGCCGAGGACTTTTTTCAGGTCTTCGGAAGTGTTGGCGGTGACCTGGCTGCCGAAACCGCCGGTCGCCATGTTGAGGAAGATTTGCCCACCGACCTGGCCGAGGTCGATGGCTTTGGGCGGCACGTCCAGCAGCGCCAGCGCCTGGGCGGGCTCCAACGGCACGCCGGCGGCCTTGGCGAAATCGTTGGCGGTGCCCAGCGGCATCAGCACCAGGCTGGCGTCGGTCTTGGCCTGGGCCATGGCTTCGGCCACATCGCGCAGGGTACCGTCGCCGCCACCGGCGATGATGTGGGTGTAGCCGTCAGCCAAGGCTTCGTTGACCAGGCGCTGGGCGTCGCCGCCTTCCCAGGTGACCCGCACCGCCAATTCCCCGCCCTGCTCGCGCCGGGCCTGCACGGCGGCGCGCACGTCCTCGTTGAGGGCTTGCTTGCCGTGGAGGATCAACAGTGCTTTGGGGGTGGTCATTGGGGGAATCTCCTGATTCAAAGGTGCTTGGAGGATGGGACCTTTGGGGAGGGGGTTTGGTTTACTGAGTGCCTATCCATTTTTTTGGTAATGGTGGGCCTGTCCCCCGGCACCTCGCCTAGGCTCGGGGGCTACCTGACGTATGGAGATCAAACGGTGGGAGGGGGCTTGCCCCCGATTGCAGTGTGTCAGCCAATACATCTGCAATTGCCCGACGGCTATCGGGAGCAAGCTCCCTCCCACATTTAACCGAGATCGACAGTCAGAACCCGGCCGGCTCCAGGCCGCCGTGCTCTTGCTTTTGATCTAGGGCGCCCCTTCAAACGCGCTGGCCGAACGCAGGCTTTGGAGCGTGGGTAACCCGGAAGGCTGCCGGGTTAGCCTTTACCGCAGCAATGGATAGGTACCCAGTCAGCTCTTATGAAGCTTACTCATCAACTGCGCCTCAGCCTGGGTCAACCCACACGATTGAGTAAGCTCATCCACCGTAGCCCCCATCCCCACCAACTTCGCCGCCTGTGCAAACGAAAGACTGGAAGGATCCCGCTGCTCAATCTGCGCAAGTTTATCGGGCAACGGCGCAAGTATGGCGCGCAGTTCATGCACCTCATCCCCCACCTTCACCGCACTCTGCTGGTAATGATCAACCCGCTTGACCAACTCCAGAATGCGCCGGTCACGCACCGCATCACGCTCGGCCTGTTGCAGGCCCAACTCACGCTGCTGGCGCACATAACGCAGCAAGAATGCCAACGTCCCGGCCCACAACAGGGCCAGGACAATTACCACGGCCTCAAAGAACAATCAGATGCTCTCCAGTTCCGACCATTCTTCTTCGCTCATCATCTTGTCCAGCTCAACCAGAATCAGCAGTTCGTTGTTCTTGTTGCACACGCCCTGGATGAATTTGGCGGATTCTTCGTTACCGACGTTCGGCGCGGTTTCCACTTCCGATTGGCGCAGGTAAACCACTTCGGCCACGCTGTCGACCATGATACCGACCACTTGCTTGTCGGCTTCAATGATCACGATGCGCGTGTTGTCGCTGACTTCAACGGTATCCAGGCCGAAACGCTGACGCGTGTCGATGACCGTGACCACGTTGCCGCGCAGGTTGATGATGCCCAGCACGTAGCTTGGCGCACCCGGTACCGGAGCGATCTCGGTGTAGCGCAGCACTTCCTGCACGCGCATCACGTTAATGCCGTAGGTTTCGTTGTCCAGTTTGAAGGTAACCCATTGCAGGATCGGATCATCTAAACCTTGTGCGGACGCTGACTTATTCATACCCCTGACCCCTCAAATGCCGATGTATACGGCGTGTGTGCTTCGCTGACCGCACTCGCATGCGGACCTTATTGTTCAATCAACTGCGTTTGTTCTGTGGCATCGCCTTGACCGCGCCACTGGCAATCAACTCGGCCAGTTCGGCGACGTCGAGCAACGCGCACATGTGTTCGATCACGGTACCCGCCAGCCAAGGCCGTTGGCCCCGGTGGCTGCGCCATTTGATTTCGTTCGGGTCCAGGCGCAACGAGCGGCTGACTTGATGCACCGCCAGCCCCCACTCATAGCCTTGCACCGAAATCACATACTGCAAGCCCTGGCGAAAATCATCGCGGTAGCGGTCGGGCATGACCCAACGCGCGGTGTCCAGCACCTTAAGGTTGCCGGCCTGGCTGGGCAGGATGCCGAGGAACCACTCCGGTTGCCCGAACAGCGGCGTCAGCTCCTGGCCTTCCAGGGAATAGATCGAGCCCAGGCAGACCAGTGGCACCGCCAGGGTCAGCCCGGCGACGTCGAACAGCAGGCACTCGAACGGCTCGGCGGCCCACGCCGGGCGGCCATCACCGGTGACCGGTGGCGGTGTGATGCTCGGCGGCAGGTGCACTTCGACCACCGGCTCGACCACCACGGGTGCAACCACCACAGGCGCAGCCACGACAGGCGCCACCACCGTGGGCGTGATCGGCACCACAATCTGCGCATCACGCGCTTGTTCTTCCAGCACCGCCAACTGGAATTCATCCAGTGCGGCTTCGGGTTCGACGGCGGGCTCCAGCACCAGGATCGGTTCGGGCAGTTCTTGCGCCGTGGCCTCCTGCAGCAAGGCATCCAGATAGGATTCCAGCGCCAGTTGCGGCCGGGTCTTGGTCTTGAGTTCGACGGGACGGTTCATCACGCCACCTGCGCCACAAGTTGCTGGGACAGCAGGTGCTTGAGCAACGCGCGGTACGCCAGCACGCCACGGCTCTTGCCGTCGAACTGCGACGGCGTCAGGCCGGCGCGGCTGGCGTCACGCAGGCGCGTGTCCACCGGTATGTAGCCATTCCAGATGGTGTCCGGGTAGGCATCGCGCAATACGCGCAACGTGCCGAGGGACGCCTGGGTGCGACGGTCGAACAGGGTCGGCACGATGCTGTAGGGCAACGCCTGCTTACGCGAGCGGTTGATCATCGCGAGGGTGCTGACCATACGCTCCAGGCCTTTGACCGCCAGGTGTTCGGTCTGCACCGGGATCACCAGTTGCTGGCTGGCCGCCAAGGCGTTGACCATCAGCACGCCCAGCAACGGCGGGCTGTCGATAATCGCGTAGTCGAAGTCCTGCCACAGTTGCGCCAGGGTCTTGGCGATCACCAGGCCCAGGCCACTTTGCCCCGGCGACTGGCGCTCAAGGGTTGCCAGCGCGGTGCTGGACGGCAGCAAGGAAATGCTTTCATTGCTGGTCGGCAGCAGCAGTTGCCCCGGCAAGTCGGCAGGCACGCTGCCTTTGTGCAGGAACAGGTCGTAGTTGCTGTGCTCCAGCGCATCCGGGTCGTAGCCGAAATAGCTGGTCATCGAGCCATGGGGATCCAGGTCCACCACGACCACACGCTTGCCCGCCTCCGCCAGCAAGCCGGCTAAAGCGATGGAGGTGGTGGTCTTGCCGACTCCACCTTTTTGATTGGCAACTGCCCAGACTCTCATTCGGTTGGTTCCTCCCGGCAGGCATTGGCGCGACCGAGACATTGCATAGGTTATTGAGCCGGCGACGGAGAATTGACGGCACTCTGACGAACCGGCGGCTTTGCAGGGGCCGGTGCAGTTTGTGTGCCAGCCCGCTTCAAGGCCGCATCCGGTGTTGCATTGGCGGTGCCCGTGCCGGTCAGGCTGCGGCGTACATCCAGGTTGCGGGACACCACCAGCACCACGCGACGGTTGCGCGCGCGGCCTTCCACCGTAGCGTTATTGGCCACCGGCTGGAACTCGCCGTACCCCACCGAGGCCAGCCGTCCGGGGTTCACACCCTGCATCGCGAGCATGCGAACGATGCTGGCGGCACGCGCCGAAGACAGTTCCCAGTTGGTCGGGTACTGCGCCGTGTTGATCGGAAAGTTGTCGGTAAAGCCTTCCACGTGGATCGGGTTTTCAAACGGCCGCAGGATCGACGCCACTTTGTCGATGATGGTAAACGCCTGGTCGCTGGGCATCGCATCGGCGCTGGCGAACAGCAGGCTGGAATTGAGCTCGATCTCCACCCACAACTCATTACCACGCACGGTCATCTGGTTGGAGCTGATCAGGTCGCCAAACGCGGCACTGATGTCGTCGGCGATGCTTTTCAGCGGATCGCTGGTGCCGCCCACGCCGGCGGCGGTTTCGTCACTGTCGTTGACCAGCGGCTTGGCCGGGGTCACGGTCTTGGGCCGTTCTTCACCGATAGGAATCGGCTTGAGGGCACGGTCGGCGTCGTTGAACACGCCGATCAGCGCCTGGGAAATGACTTTGTACTTGCCTTCATTGACCGACGAGATGGAGTACATCACCACAAAAAACGCGAACAGCAAGGTGATGAAGTCCGCGTAGGACACCAGCCAGCGTTCGTGGTTGACGTGTTCTTCAGGCTCGCGACGGCGACGGCTCACAGGCAACTACCTCCCTGAACACAAGACTCACTGCCAACCGGTTCATTGTGGCGAGCGAGCTTGCTCGCGTTGGGGCGCGAAGCGGCCCTGATAAATCCACCACCGCTCTCTCGCGGAAACCGGGTTGCACGTCTTGGGGCTGCTTCGCAGCCCAGCGCGAGCAAGCTCGCTCGCCACAGTAAGGTCGTGTCGATGTTCATGGTCATCAATCCATGAAGCCCTGGAGCTTCAATTCGATCGAACGCGGGTTCTCGCCCTCGGCGATCGACAGGATGCCTTCGAGGAGCATTTCGCGATAACGCGACTGGCGCATGGCGATCGACTTGAGCTTGCTCGCCACCGGCAACAGCACCAGGTTGGCACTCGCCACGCCGTAGATGGTGGCGACAAACGCCACGGCAATCCCGCTGCCCAGTTGCGAAGGGTCGGCCAGGTTGCCCATCACGTGGATCAGGCCCATGACCGCACCAATGATACCGATGGTCGGCGCGTAGCCGCCCATGCTTTCAAAGACTTTAGCGGCATTGATGTCGCGGCTTTCCTGGGTGTAGAAATCCACCTCCAGGATGCTGCGGATCGCTTCCGGCTCGGCACCGTCCACCAGCAATTGCAGGCCTTTGCGCGCGTAGCTGTCGGGCTCGGCATCGGCCACGCCTTCCAGGCCCAGCAGGCCTTCCTTGCGGGCGGTGAGGCTCCAGTTGACCACTCGGTCGATGCCGCCCGGCAAGTCGACACGCGGCGGGAAAATAATCCAGATCAGGATCTGCATGGCACGCTTGAACGAACTCATGGGCGACTGCAGCAATGCCGCGCCCACCGTGCCGCCGATCACGATCAACGCTGCCGGACCGTTGGCCAAGGCGCCGAGATGGCCGCCTTCGAGGTAGTTGCCGCCGATGATCGCGACAAACGCCATGATGATGCCGATCAGGCTCAATACATCCATCAGAGGCAAGCCTCCACCAGATGCTTGCCGATATCGTCCAGGCTGTAGACCGCGTCGGCCAGGTCCGCTTTGACGATGGCCATGGGCATGCCATAGATCACGCAGCTGGCTTCGTCCTGCGCCCAGATGGCGCTGCCGCCCTGCTTGAGCAGGCGCGCGCCTTCACGGCCGTCGGCGCCCATGCCGGTGAGCACCACCGCCAGAACTTTGTCGCCGTAGGACTTGGCTGCCGAACCGAAGGTGATATCCACGCACGGCTTGTAGTTCAGGCGCTCATCGCCCGGCAGGATTTTGATCGCGCCACGCCCGTCCACCATCATTTGCTTGCCACCTGGGGCCAGCAACGCCAGGCCAGGGCGCAGGATGTCACCATCCTCCGCTTCCTTGACGGTGATGCGGCACAGCTTGTCCAGGCGTTCGGCGAAGGCTTTGGTGAAGGCGGCGGGCATGTGCTGGATCAGCACAATCGGCGCCGGAAAGTTGGCCGGCAGTTGAGTCAACACGCGCTGCAGGGCGACCGGGCCGCCGGTGGATGTACCGATGGCGACCAGCTTGTAGGCCTTGCGCTTGGGCGCCGGGGAGTGAGCGCTGGAGGCCGATGCACGGGCAGGCGCCACGGCAGGCCGAGCAACCGGCGCAGGCGCAGGAGCAGGTCGACCAAACGAAGGCGCAGGCGCAGACGGGGCCGCGGCCGGTGCAGGCGTCGGCGTCGGCGTCGGCGCGCTGAACAGGCTGCGTCGGTTACTGCGCGAAATGCTGTGCACCTTCTCGCACAGCATCTGCTTGACCTTCTCGGGGTTGCGCGAGATGTCTTCGAAATTCTTCGGCAGGAAATCCACCGCGCCAGCGTCCAACGCGTCGAGGGTCACTCGGGCGCCTTCGTGGGTCAGCGAGGAGAACATCAACACCGGGGTCGGGCAGCGTTGCATGATATGGCGAACTGCCGTGATGCCATCCATCATCGGCATCTCGTAGTCCATGGTGATCACGTCCGGCTTCAACGCAATGGCTTGATCAATCGCTTCTTTGCCGTTGGTGGCCGTGCCGACCACCTGGATCGTTGGATCGGCGGAAAGAATTTCCGAGACGCGACGGCGGAAGAAACCCGAATCGTCCACCACCAGGACCTTGACTGCCATAAACACTCCGTTAGGCGGGGCGGGCATTACCGCCCTGCCCCACCAGAATCAAATACGCCGAGCGGCGTAACGCTTGAGCATGCTCGGAACATCGAGAATCAGCGCGATCCGACCGTCACCGGTGATGGTCGCACCCGACATGCCCGGGGTTCCCTGCAGCATTTTGCCCAAAGGCTTGATGACCACTTCTTCCTGGCCCACCAGTTGATCGACGACAAAGCCGATACGCTGGGTACCCACGGAGAGAATCACCACATGACCTTCGTGCTGCTCTTCATGGGCGGCCGATGCAACCAGCCAGCGCTTGAGGTAGAACAGGGGCAGCGCCTTGTCGCGCACGATCACCACTTCCTGGCCGTCCACCACGTTGGTGCGCGACAGGTCGAGGTGGAAGATCTCGTTGACGTTGACCAGCGGGAAGGCGAACGCCTGGTTGCCCAGCATCACCATCAGGGTCGGCATGATCGCCAGGGTCAACGGCACCTTGATCACGATCTTCGAGCCCTGGCCCTTGGTCGAGTAGATATTGATCGAGCCATTGAGCTGGCTGATCTTGGTCTTCACCACGTCCATGCCGACGCCACGGCCCGACACATCGGAAATCTCGGTCTTGGTCGAGAAGCCAGGGGCGAAGATCAGGTTGTAGCACTCGGTGTCGGTCAGGCGGTCGGCGGCGTCCTTGTCCATCACGCCACGCTTGACCGCGATATTGCGCAGGATGGTCGGGTCCATGCCCTTGCCGTCATCGGTGATCGACAGCAGGATGTGGTCGCCTTCCTGCTCCGCCGCCAGGATGACTTTGCCGCCACGGGACTTGCCCGAGGCTTCGCGTTCTTCCGGGGTTTCGACGCCGTGGTCGACCGCGTTGCGCACCAAGTGGACCAGCGGGTCGGCCAGGGCCTCGACAAGGTTTTTGTCGAGGTCGGTTTCTTCACCCACCAGTTCCAGGTTGATCTCTTTCTTCAGTTGGCGCGCCAAGTCACGCACCAGGCGCGGGAAGCGGCCGAAGACTTTCTTGATCGGCTGCATCCGCGTTTTCATCACGGCGGTTTGCAGGTCGGCGGTCACCACGTCGAGGTTCGACACGGCCTTTTGCATGGCTTCATCGCCACTGCTCAGGCCCAGGCGCACCAGGCGGTTACGTACCAGCACCAGCTCGCCGACCATGTTCATGATGTCGTCCAGCCGCGCGGTGTCCACGCGCACGGTGGTTTCGGCTTCACTGGCGGGTTTGTCCGCAGGCGGCGCCGCGGCGGCGGCACGCGCTGGGGCCGCAGCCGGCGCCGCCGCTGGGGCAGGTGCCGGTTTGGCGGCTGGAGCGGCTGGAGCGGCTGGAGCGGCAGCTTTGGCGGGTGCAGCCGCTTTGGCGGCAACCGGTGCTGCCGTAGCGGCGGCAGGTGCAACCTCGCTGAACTTGCCCTTGCCGTGCAAATCGTCAAGCAGGGCTTCGAATTCGTTATCCGTGATCAGGCCATCAGCGGCAGGCTGCGCAGGGGCGGCAGGCGCAGCGGCGGTGGCGGCGACTGCCGGCAAGGCGTCGGCCGCAAAGGTGCCTTTGCCGTGCAGTTGATCGAGCAACGCTTCGAATTCGTCGTCGGTGATGTCGGTGCTGACCGGCCCGCCCGCTGCGGCAGGTGCAGGAGCGGCAGCGGCAGGCGCCACCGCATCAGCGGCGAACTGGCCTTTGCCATGCAGCTGGTCGAGCAGCGATTCGAATTCTGCGTCGGTAATGTCTTCGCTGGTCGGCGCCGCTGCCGGGGCTTCGGCGGCCGGTGCTTCGGCTTCGGCCTTGACGGCACTGAGGGAGTTGAGCAGTTGTTCGAACTCAGTGTCCGTGACATCCGCTTCAGGCTCCGCCACAGGCTCCGGCGCCGCTTCAACCACCGGCGCGCAAGTGTCCGCAGGCTCTGCATAGCGCGCCAGGGCCGCCAACAGTTCCGGCGTGGCCGCCGTGATCGGGGCACGTTCACGCACTTGGCTGAACATGCCGTTGACCGCATCCAGTGCTTCGAGAATCACGTCCATCAACTCCGAATCAACGTGACGCTCACCCTTGCGCAGGATGTCGAACACGTTCTCGGCGATGTGGCAGCACTCCACCAGCTCATGGAGCTGGAGGAAGCCGGCGCCCCCTTTTACAGTGTGAAAACCGCGAAAAATTGCATTGAGCAGGTTCGCATCATCCGGGCGGCTTTCCAGCTCGACCAGTTGCTCGGACAGTTGCTCTAAAATTTCGCCGGCCTCTACAAGGAAATCCTGAAGGATCTCTTCATCGGCGCCGAAGCTCATGGGTGTGCTCCTTAGAAGCCTAAACTGGATAACAGGTCATCTACGTCATCCTGACCTGACATAACGTCTTCACGTTTATCGGCATGAATCTGCGGACCTTCACCCTTGGCGAGATGTTTTTGTGGATCTTTTTCCGAGAGGATCGCTTCGCGGTCATGTTCAATGCCGGCGAAACGATCAACTTGGCCTGCCATAAGCACCAATTTGAGCAAGTTGCTTTCCACTTCGGTGACCAATTGGGTCACACGCTTGATCACCTGACCGGTGAGGTCCTGGTAATCCTGGGCCAGCAGAATGTCGTTGAGGTTGCTGGAAACCGTGCGGTTTTCCTGCTCGCTGCGTGACAAGAACCCGTCGACCCGACGCGCCAACTCACGAAACTCTTCAGCCCCGACTTCGCGGCGCATGAAACGGCCCCAGTCGTGGCTCAAGGCCTGGGCCTCGGTGGCCATGCCGTTGACCAGGGGCGTGGCGTTTTCCACCAGGTCCATGGTGCGGTTGGCCGCCGCCTCAGTCAGCCTGACCACATAGGACAGGCGTTCGGTGGCATCGGTGATCTGCGAGATCTCTTCGGCCTGGGGCATATGCGGGTCAATCTGGAAATTGACGATCGCACTGTGCAGCTCGCGCGTGAGCTTGCCCACTTCCTGATACAGGCCGCGGTCACGGGTCTGATTGAGCTCATGGATTAACTGCACCGCATCGCCGAACTGGCCTTTTTCAAGGCTGTCGACCAACTGGTGAGCATGCTTTTTCAGGGTCGACTCAAAGTCTCCCTGTGACGTTTCTTTATGCTCCATAGCTCCCCCGCGATGGCATTAGCCGTGGATGCGTTCGAAGATTTTTTCGATCTTCTCTTTCAAGGCCAATGCAGTGAATGGCTTGACCACGTAACCGTTAACCCCGGCTTGGGCGGCTTCGATGATCTGTTCACGCTTGGCTTCGGCGGTCACCATCAGCACGGGAAGGCTGCGTAGTTTTTCGTCAGCGCGCACGTGGCGCAGCAAGTCGATACCGGTCATGCCCGGCATGTTCCAGTCCGTTACCAGAAAGTCGATGCTCCCGCTGTTGAGGATCGGAATCGCCGTAATGCCGTCATCCGCCTCGACCGTGTTAGTGAACCCAAGGTCACGCAACAGGTTTTTTATGATCCGCCGCATCGTTGAAAAGTCATCAACGATGAGGATTTTCATGTTCTTGTCCAATTCGACCTCCAAGCAGTCTTAAACGCGCCCAGCACCTGGACGCGCCATTTCAATCAACAGGCATTACACAAAAAGGACGCCTCGGGCACCACGGGTCGAAACCGCGAAGGCTTGCTGCCCTCGCGGTATCGTCTGCAGTGTCCCCACACTGCCTGTCAGCGCGCTCGCCACTCTCCCAAACGCCCCCGCAAGCGGGCTGCGCACTGGCTGTGCAACTGGCTGACCCGCGATTCGCTGACCCCCAGGACCTCACCGATTTCCTTGAGGTTCAGCTCTTCGTCGTAGTACAGCGCCAACACCAACCGCTCACGTTCCGGCAAATTGGCAATCGCGTCCGCCAGCGCACCCTGGAAGCGTTCATCCTCCAGGTCACGCGACGGCTCCATATGAGCACTCGCGCCATCCTCGTGCAGCCCTTCGTGCTCGCCGTCCTGCAAGAGGTCGTCGAAACTGAACAGGCGGCTGCCCAAGGTATCGTTCAAAATCCCGTAATAATCGTCGAGACTCAATTGGAGTTCGGCCGCAACTTCGTGATCTTTAGCGTCGCGACCGGTTTTTGCTTCAATTGCGCGAATTGCGTCACTGACCATGCGCGTATTGCGATGCACCGAGCGCGGTGCCCAGTCACCTTTACGCACCTCGTCGAGCATCGCGCCACGGATACGAATCCCCGCATACGTCTCGAAGCTCGCCCCCTTGCTCGCGTCGTATTTGGTCGACACTTCGAGCAAACCGATCATGCCCGCCTGGATCAGGTCTTCGACCTGGACGCTGGCGGGCAGGCGTGCCAGCAAGTGATAGGCGATGCGCTTGACCAGTGGCGCGTAGCGCTCGATCAACTCACCCTGGCTGTCACGGGCCGACTTTTTGTAAGCGTTATAGCCGTTCGCTGTCATAGCACGGGTCCTGCGCTCGTCTGATGCACCAATCGCTCGACGAAAAACTCCAGATGCCCCCGAGGGTTGGCGGGCAACGGCCAGGTATCGACCTTCTGGGCAATAGCCTTGAACGCCAATGCGCATTTGGAACGAGGGAACGCTTCGTAGACTGCACGCTGCTTTTGCACAGCCTTGCGCACACACTCGTCATAGGGAACTGCGCCGACGTATTGTAAGGCGACATCGAGGAAGCGATCCGTGACCTTGGTCAACTTGGCGAACAGGTTGCGCCCTTCCTGCGGGCTCTGGGCCATGTTGGCCAGGACGCGGAAGCGGTTCATGCCGTAGTCACGGTTAAGCAGTTTGATCAGGGCGTAGGCGTCGGTGATCGAGGTGGGTTCGTCGCAGACCACCAGCAATACTTCCTGCGCGGCGCGCACGAAGCTGACCACGGACTCGCCGATCCCGGCCGCGGTGTCGATCACCAGCACGTCGAGGTTGTCGCCGATATCACTGAAGGCCTGGATCAGCCCGGCATGCTGTGCCGGGCTCAGGTGCACCATGCTCTGGGTGCCGGAGGCGGCAGGCACGATGCGGATGCCGCCAGGGCCCTGCAGCAGCACATCGCGCAGCTCACAGCGGCCCTCGATCACATCGGCAAGGGTGTGTTTGGGCGTCAGCCCCAGCAGAACGTCGACGTTCGCCAGCCCCAGGTCAGCATCCAGCAGCATGACGCGACGGCCAAGCTCTGCCAGGGCCAGGGACAAATTCACTGACACGTTAGTTTTCCCGACGCCACCTTTGCCGCCGGTCACCGCGATCACCTGTACGGGATGCATGCTGCCCATTTTATTTCTTTACCTTGTCTTGCTTAGACGCAGGCTACATGGCT
>Ga0207650_10000225_pt1 | contig 63430 bp, 54 predicted proteins | sample KBSS63metaG_FD_184325 | JGI IMG/M metagenome (GOLD analysis project Ga0207650, IMG submission 184325) | Switchgrass rhizosphere microbial communities from Kellogg Biological Station, Michigan, USA - KBS S6-3 metaG (SPAdes) (version 2) | ecosystem: Host-associated > Plants > Roots > Rhizosphere...
CGGCGATGTTATCCACAACTCCAAAGGAAGGGCCCCTGTCGTGACTGCCATTAAACTGATCGTTGGCCTGGGAAATCCAGGCGCCGAATACGAACAGACCCGGCATAACGCGGGGGCCCTTTTTGTTGAGCGTATCGCCCATGCCCAGGGTGTAAACCTGGCGGCCGATCGCAAGTATTTTGGCCTGACCGGGCGCTTCTCGCACCAGGGTCAGGATGTTCGTCTGCTGATTCCCACCACCTACATGAACCGCAGCGGCCAGTCTGTCGCGGCGCTTGCGGGCTTCTTCCGGATCAAACCCGAAGAAATCCTGGTGGCCCATGACGAACTGGACCTGCCACCCGGCGTTGCCAAGCTCAAGCTGGGCGGCGGGCACGGTGGGCACAACGGCCTGCGCGACATCATCGCGCAGTTGGGTAATCAGAATAATTTCTACCGCCTGCGGCTCGGCATTGGCCACCCAGGCGTTGCCAGTATGGTTTCAAATTTCGTCCTGGGTCGTGCGCCACGCGCCGAACAGGAAAAACTCGATGCCAGCATCGATTTTGCCCTCGGCGTGCTGCCGGATATCTTCGCCGGTGAATGGAACCGCGCGATGAAAAACCTGCACAGCCAGAAGGCCTGACTCTTACCGAGGGGAAACACCATGGGATTCAATTGCGGCATCGTCGGCCTGCCCAACGTCGGCAAATCCACCCTGTTCAACGCCCTGACCAAGTCCGGTATTGCAGCGGAGAACTTCCCCTTCTGCACCATCGAGCCCAACAGCGGCATCGTGGCTATGCCGGACCCGCGCCTGCAGGAACTGGCGGCGATCGTCAATCCCAAGCGTATCCTGCCGACCACCATGGAATTCGTCGACATCGCGGGCCTGGTAGCCGGCGCGTCGAAAGGTGAAGGCCTAGGCAACAAGTTCCTGGCCAACATCCGTGAAACCGATGCGATCGCCCACGTGGTCCGCTGCTTTGAAGACGAAAACGTGATTCACGTCTCCAACAGCGTCGACCCGAAACGCGACATCGAGATCATCGACCTCGAACTGATCTTCGCCGACCTCGACAGCTGCGAAAAGCAACTGCAAAAAGTCGCGCGTAACGCCAAGGGCGGCGACAAGGACGCAGTGGTCCAGAAAGGCCTGCTGGAGCAGCTGATCGCTCACTTCACCTTGGGCAAACCAGCACGCAGCCTGATGAAGAGCATGAATACCGATGAAAAAGCGGTGATCAAAGGCTTCCATCTGCTGACCACCAAACCAGTCATGTACATCGCCAACGTCGCTGAAGACGGCTTCGAGAACAACCCATTGCTCGACGTGGTCAAGGCCATCGCCGACGAGGAAGGCGCGATCGTGGTGCCGGTGTGCAACAAGATCGAGGCGGAAATTGCCGAGCTGGATGACGGCGAAGAAAAGGACATGTTCCTTGAGGCCCTGGGTCTGACAGAGCCTGGCCTGAACCGCGTGATCCGCGCCGGTTACGAGATGCTGCACCTGCAAACCTACTTCACCGCCGGTGTCGAAGAAGTCCGCGCCTGGACCGTCAAGGTCGGCGCTACCGCGCCACAGGCCGCCGGTGTGATCCACACCGACTTCGAAAAAGGCTTTATCCGCGCCGAAGTGATCGCCTATAACGACTTTATCCAGTTCAAGGGTGAAGCCGGTGCCAAGGAAGCGGGTAAATGGCGTTTGGAAGGTAAGGAATACATTGTTAAAGATGGCGATGTGATGCACTTCCGTTTTAACGTGTAAACGTTAACTGCGGTTTATACCGCGAATAAAAAGCCGATGCAGTGCATCGGCTTTTTTGTGGGCGCTGTTTATCAGCATTCAACAACACGCACGCCAAGCATCAAAAATTTTCAGACGTCTCCTACTTACACTGCTATATCTTATTACCCGAAAATAAATCCAAGTTAAAACCAAACTTATCCTACACGATATTGGTAATTCGCACGCTCAACAACAAGTGACAACACTTATAAAATTCTATCTACTGAACCGAGCCTACATGCCAATAGTGAAGCAATAGCGATTATGGAGCAATCATTCAATGTCGGCCTCTGACACTATGGACAATGAAGCGGATATTTCACTGCTTGAAGGCCCCGACATTGAAGAAATACTGAGCGGCACTGCCCAGCTCAATATAGATATTTTGCTGCTGGGAGAAACCGGAACCGGTAAGGACACCTTGGCGCAGCGAATCCATCGTTTATCCGGACGACGGGGGAGTTTCATCGCTGTGAACTGTGCCGCCATTCCCGAAACCCTCGCGGAAAGCCAACTGTTCGGCGTCAATAGCGGAGCCTATACAGGCGCTGTACAGTCCAGGGCAGGCTTTATCGAAGCCGCACATCTAGGCACCTTGTACCTGGATGAAATCGACAGCATGCCGCTTTCCTTGCAAGCCAAGCTACTGCGCACGCTTGAGTCGCGCGGTGTCGAGCGGCTCGGCTCGACCCGGTTTATTCCTGTAGACATGCGCGTTATCGCATCGGCTCAACAGTCGCTATACGAAATGGTTGAACGCGGGACTTTCCGGCGAGACCTGTATTTTCGTTTGAGTGTCGTCAACATCCAGCTCCCGTCTTTGCGAGAGTGCAGAGATCGTATAATCCCGCTTTTTTTGACCATGATCCGCCAAGAAGCGGAATCGTTTAAATGCCCTTATCCCCAGCCTCCGAGCTCCTTGTTACAACAGTTGTTATGCCATCCCTGGCCTGGCAACGTTCGCGAGCTGAGTTCCACGGCTAAACGCTTTGTTTTAGGCCTTCCTCCACTCTCAGTGAGGGGTAAGAATCCTAAGATATCTGAAGCAAGCCTCAAAGAACGCTTACAACGTATTGAGAAGTCACTGATTGAGGAATCACTGCATCGGCACAACGGCAATGTGGACCTGGCGGCGGCTGACTTGAGAGTTGCCAAACGTACATTCTATTACCGGATGAAACAACTTGGGATTGACTAAACGAATAGCCTAAACCCTAACGTCGTTACAAAAAAGCTGGAAGCTTCCAGTTTTTTTGCAACAGCTTGGAACTACTTAAACAGCGAATGCCACACAGTTAACGTCAGACATCATATTGTAAATCCATGCAAAAAGATGATGGCTGAATAGTGCACTATATTTCAAACTAGCGAAGTGGAGAAGGTCCATGTCTCAAATTAATGGTTACGGTTCCTACAACCCCTATAATTCCGCCTACGGCGCCGGCGATACCGCTGGAAACCCCACCCTTGATGCAGAAAGTCAGCGATCGAAGGAAATTCAGGCTCAAGGCCTGAAGCTGAGCAACGACGCAACGCAAGATACCAACGTCAAAGGCGCTGCTGAGAAAAGGCGTTAATGCAAGACCTCCTCGGCTCACCGGCCGAGGAGGTGCATCTTGTATTAAAAAGAGACGACCCTTCAAGCCTGCGTAACAGTACCATCGCTCACCTATTGGGATTACCGATGCTTGTACAAGACAATAGCTCAATCGCGCTTAGCAGCCATAAAAGCACCGTTCAATCATCTGATCGTTCACCCTTAAGTACGGATGTCGACTTTTTTACCTCACAACTCGAACGTCCCCTTTCGACAAATCCTATGGAAGTACAATTTGAAACGACGAGTTTGCTGACGAACGCGGCAATGGCGCTCGATACAACAAAAAATAAAATAGCGAGAGACCTTAGCAGACTCAGCAAACACATCGACAGAGAGGCATTACGTAAGTATCCAAATGATCTTTCCAACGCATTGCTCATGTCGAATTTGCTCGTAAAAACCCTCGGTAGAACAACTCAGTGCATCGACAAAATATGCAACCTGCAGTAGCGAACAGGTACTTCCTGCAGCCAACGCTATTGGCGCTCACCCTTCTGTTTCTGTTGAGTGGTTGCGGTGACCGTGTCGAACTGCATCGACAACTTTCCGAGCAAGAGGCCAATGAAGTCATTGCAGAACTGGCAGACAAGCATATTCGAGCTCGAAAGATCCCGACCAAGGATGGTGTAACGGTAAGTGTTGATACAAACGACATAGGCCGAGCTGTTCGCACGCTGGAGGCTGTGGGCCTGCCCAAACTCGCTCGCGCCACACTCGGCGATACGTTTCGCAAAGAGGGCGTTATCTCTACGCCACTGGAAGAGCGCGCGCGCTACATCTACGCCTTATCCCAAGAGCTCGAAGCCACCCTGTCGAACATCGACGGTGTCATCGTTGCCCGAGTGCACGTCGTGCTTCCCGAGCGCATTGCGCCAGGAGAACCTGTGCAGCCTGCATCCGCCTCGGTTTTCATCAAACACGATCCTCGCCTTGATCCCGATAATATCCGAGCCCGGGTTCGCAGAATGGTCGCAAGCAGTATTCCGGGGATGACCACCGCTGTGGATAATCCACAAAAACTTACCGTCATATTTGTACCCGCCGTGGCTTACCAGGAACAAAAGCGATTGGTCTACTTCGGACCTTTCTTAATCCCGGCAGATGACCGCAGCTTTTGGTGGACCTGCTTGGTCGGTGTGCTGGGTGGTTTGATTTTTACGGTGGCCGGCTCACTCTTCCTGTTGAACCGGCGACAGCGGCTGGCGCAGGCGATACCTGAGGTAACGACAGGTCCTGTACATGATCATTAGCCATTCCCTATCCATGAGTGACCGTCTTGCTTGGGCTCAATGGTGGGCATTTCCCTGGAAGACCTCTCACGAAAGCTGGACATCTTTTTACCCTGAAATTGCCTTGATCCATTGCTGTGAGGCCCTGATGAAGAACGGACTTGCAGGTGCTGCTCCCTCCTTGCCTCCTCCACCTCAGTTTGCGGTGCTCCGATTGGCGCTTGCCTCAACGGACCAACTCAACCTCGCGCTCAAATTGATTCACCTTACTGTCGCGCCTCAATCTGCACCCTCCTTGAACGAAGGCGATGATCTATGGTGCATGAGCCTTTCCAAAGCCCTCTCACCTGACATGCTTCTGCCCGAAGATGACCCTTTGCAATTACTGTGCAATTGGATCGCGCCCACTGTCTGGCAGCGGCTTCGATTACGTTTTCCCGTTGAGCGAGTTCTCACGGTGGAAGAAAGAGCTCCCGTATTCGAAAACGCGTGCAGCCGATTGATCACGCTCTGGCAAGCCGTGGTCTGGCGTGTCACATCAAGAAACAGCCACGACACGCTTCCTGACATGCACAAGCCAGGAGATCGATAATGCTTCAACTACACAAAATTGAGTTGCACCAGAACGCTGCCAGTTTTCCAAACCCCTTGGTTCCCCGAGAAGTACTCGCAGACGTCGAAAACGCCAATCAGCTCCTGTCGCATGCACAAGCGAAGGCTGACGAGCTGATAAGAAGAGCGGGTGAGAAATGTGAGGCGATGCAGAAGCAAACCTCGTTAGAATTCTGGCAACGCGCCGACAAGCAACTCAAGTGCTGGGAACATGAGCGTGAGGGAATTCTGGCAAGCCTTGAACACCACGCGACCTTAGTCATCAACCAGGCCATCCAGCGCATCCTTGACGAGACTGTCGAGCCTCAGCGCCTGCAAGCTCTCATACAGCAGCTGCTGGCTAGTCAAATACCGCAGGTCAACGCGACGCTACTGTGCTGCCCAAGCGAATTCGAGCATGTAAAGAAGTACCTTGCTTCGTACGGGGCGACACTCTGGAAGCTGCAACCAGACGCCACTGCCCTCCCTCAAACCCTGACACTGAGGACAAACGAGGGAGATTTTCTTATCAACTGGAACTCAATGCTCGAGATGCTTCTTAAACAGAGTCGATAAAATCAAAAGCCCTTGCTCAATGGTTCACCTCGTATCAAATAGTTTCTTGTGCATGGAACTGATTGACTAGTACACACCACAACACAAAAAACATCGAGGAATAACTATGCGCTCTTTAAGCAACTTATCGCTTCAGCTTGCGAGAAACAGCACCACCGCAAACCAGAAAGTCGTGCGCGCGGGAGAGGATCCTGAAACATCGGAAGACATTCAGGCGTTCTACTCACTCATAATGCAGCAAGACTTCGCCAACTTTGCCTATCTAGAGCAAGGGCGCGTCATTCACGAAACGATCAAAACAACCCTCGAAAGCTTTCAGTAATTTGAAAGCCCTTATCATCGACTGGTTGAAGAGCGGCAAAGAACAAATCACCCTACTTGAAGGACAAGACGAAATTATAATTAGCCTTCAAGGTGGTGGGGTGTTGGTGTACGTCAGTCTGTCTTCAACTTCTTTTAATAACACCGAACTGCAATGTTGGATGCGGATCAGCTTCGCGAGCCTGGCCCACTTTCAAGGCGCATTCGCGCGAGCACCTAGCAGTGGAGCGCTCTGGATTATCCAAAGTCTTCAAGGGACGCCTGATGCGCTTCGCGTGCTCGCAAGCGTCGAATCGCTGCTCAACCAACGTGATACTTGGCGCGCCATGTTCGCACGCCTGAATAAGCCAGCCCATCCGCTCAAACCAACTTCACTACGTGCGTTGCGGCATTAATCAGGAAAGTTCCTATGCATAACAAGATCTCTAAGCATACCTGCTTGCATATTGATCCGCCTGACACTTCATCCAGGCGCGCCAAATGGCAATGGCTGGTTCTATTAGGCTGCATAATGGCTCCGGCGCACAACCTACTCGCAGCCATCCCCGCCGAGTGGAAAAACACCGCCTACGCCTACGAGGCCGACCACAAACCACTACGTGAAGTGCTCGAAGACTTCGCCCAGACCTTTGGCACGCAACTGCAAATCGAAGGCTTGCTGGAGGGCGACGTCAACGGCAAGATCCGCGCGAATACCCCGCAATCCATGCTGGATAGACTCGGCGTTGAGCACCGTTTTCAGTGGTACCTCTACAACAACACCCTGTTCATCAGCACGTTGGACCAGCAGGAATCCGCGCGCCTGGAAGTCTCCTCGGAAACTATTTCCGACCTCAAGCAAGCGCTGACCGATATCGGCCTGCTTGATAGCCGTTTCGGCTGGGGCGAATTGCCTGAAGACGGTGTCGTATTGGTCTCCGGCCCCAAAACCTACATCGAACAGATCAAACAGTTCAGCAGCAAACGCCGCTCGGCGGATGAAAAACAGAGCGTGCTCAGCTTCCCACTCAAGTTCGCCAATGCCGCAGACCGCAAAGTGGACTACCGCGGTGAAAAGCTCATTGTCCCCGGCGTCGCGAACATTTTGCGGGGGCTCTTGGAACCCCGCTCAGCCTCGACGCTAACGGGGATGAGCCAACCCGATTCATCCCAGCCGTCCCCTCTAACCCCCAATGTACCTCGGCTGGGCAATCCGTTACTGGGCCAAATGCTCGGTGCAAATGGCAACGCAGGACAATTGGACACGGGGCCGACAGTCACGCCACGCGCCCCGGTCTCCAAGAGCCGGATCCGCGTCGAAGCCGATGTGCGCAATAACGCTGTGCTGATCTATGACCTGCCGGAACGCCAGGCCATGTACCGCGACCTGATCACTCAACTCGACGTCGCGCGCAAGTTGATCGAAATCGACGCAATCATTCTCGATATCGAACGTACGCAATTGCGTGAATTCGGGGTGAACTGGGGTTTCCAGAACAGTCGCTTCCGCGGAGGCGTCAACATGGCACCAGGCACCTCGTCGCAGGTGTCGATTGAAAACCGTGATCGTTTTTACGCCGACATCCGCGCACTGGAGGCCAAGGGCCTGGCAACCATGGTCTCCAACCCCTCGGTGCTCACTCTGGAAAACCAGCCGGCGGTGATCGACTTCAACCGTACCCAATACCTCACTCCCGGCAGAGATTACGCAACCATTTTGCCCGTCACGGTGGGCACCAGCCTTCAGGTGGTGCCTAGGGTGACCACCGGCCGCGGCGTCCACCAGATCCATTTGGCCGTCGACATTGAAGATGGCAGTTTCGACGAGAGCAACCCCGACGCCGACCCCAACCGCCTTGATGTACGCCGAGGCAAGGTCAGCACCCAGGCGGTAATGGAAGAGAAGCGTTCGCTGGTAGTGGGTGGCTTCCATGTCACAGAAAGTTCCGACCAGCAAAAGAAGATTCCGCTGCTGGGGGATATTCCGTTGCTGGGCAAGGCGCTGTTCTCTTCGACAGAACGCCACAACAATCGCCGTGAACGCTTGTTTATCCTGACCCCCCGCGTCATCGGCGACCAGGACGACCCGTCGCGCTACTTGCCACAGGACGACCAGGCTGAGTTACAAGCGGCCCTCACACCACTGGCCAGGCGCTATTCGCCGCATCAGCCGGTGATCAAACGCAGTGACATCATCACGACGCTGGCCCGCCTGGTCAGTGGGGAAGTGCCCAAAGCGTTCAACGCCGCGCCGATGCCGCTGGGGCTGAACACCTTGTGCAGCACCCGTGACTTGCTGGCGCTGAATACCGAGCGCAGCCAGTGGTACGCCGGTCCGGACTACAACGTGGCGGTGGTCGTACTGCGCAACCAGTTCAAACGCAATGTGCGTATCGATGAAAAGGAATGCAGCAACTCGCAGACCCTGGCAGTCACCGTATGGCCGCGTGCCTGGCTCAAACCGGGTGAAGAAGCCGAGGTGTTTATTGCCATGCGCCCCGTGGTGAAGGATGAACACCTCAGTGTGCCCCGCCCCTCCTTGATCACTCCCACTCAGAAGGCCACGCCATGAAACACCCTGTACTGTGCGTCATGCTGATCGGCGCTGCACTGCTCGTCGCCGGCTGCACCCCCACCTGTAAGGGCGATTCGTGCTCACGCCCACAATCGACCAAGGACAAGATGGTGATCTGGTGGCCGCCGCAAATGCGCGTTGAGCCGGGCCCCGCCGGCGAACGTGCGGATTACCAGACGGTATCGCTGGAACGGTGAGGTCCTCGTAAATGCCCGACGATCAACGCAAGGTATTTCTGGACAACCTGGTGAGCGGCACTGCTGCTCACCTGCCGCTCGCGCCCGGTATCAAGGTAAGCGCACTGCACGCTGGAGATCGCCCGGGACTCGCCCTGCAAGTTGCTCGCGAAGCGCTGCAGACCGGGCAATTGCAGCGGGTATTGGAGCTTCGCTGTGAGCACGCGCTGGCGTTCGATGGGTGTTTTGTTTACCTCGACGCCCAGTACGCCCTGGTGATCTGGCACGCACTGCCTGCCTCCAACAGCGCGCTCGACAAGATCCTCAGCCGGATGCTGTCACTGGCCGGCCTGCAAGCCTTGGATACCAGCTCGATCCGCTGATCAGTGCCGTTCAAGCTCCGGCAATTCCAGGGTTTCGCGCTTAGCCTCATCATCAAGCTCGCGCAAGGTGCGGTAAATCAGCGCCACGGCCCGCAAGGTCTCGCGCGGGATGCTTGCGCCCAGCTTTTTCGTGTAGAGCGTGCGCGCCAGCCATACGCATTGGATCACCGGCACATCGGCCGCCTTGGCGCGGCGGATCAATGTGCGCGCTTCATCGTCGGTGCCTTTGCTCACCAGCATCGGCAGCGGCGTTTTACCGGGGCGGTAATACAGGGCGACAGCAAAGTGCGTCGGGTTGACCACCAGCATGTCGGACTCCTCCAGCTTGGGCAGCTTGACCTTGGGTTCTTCCTGGGCCAATTGATACGCCAGCGAACGCCGCTGCCCTTTGACGTGGGGGTCACCCTCCATGTCTTTGTACTCCTTGACCACCTCCACCTGGGTCATGCGCATGCGCTTGGCGAAAAAGTGCCTCACCATGATCAGGTCGATAAGCGCCAGCACCAGCAGCATACCGAGGCAGACATGCAGCAAGTGACGAAACAGCGCAATCAACGCCAGGATGTAACTTTGCAGATCGCTGGTGGCCAGGTTGATCAGCGTGCCCAATGAGGGCCAGATCACTACATACAGAATCGAAGCAATCAGGCAGGCCTTCGCAATGCTCATCAGCAGGTTCATCAACTGCTGGGCAGAGAACATCTGCTTGACTTGGCTGATAGGGTTGAGGCGATTGAAATCCAGCTTCAGCGTCTCGGGAGCGAACAGCAACCCGAACTGCATCCAACTGCTGATCAGCTTCGTGGTAATCGCCACCCCGACCATCAACAGGGCGAACGAAAAAAACACTGTCATCCCCTCAAACAGCACTTCTTCCAGCGCTCGCGTAAAGGGCTGGGTCAGGCGTGACAACGGCAGTAGCATCAGTTGCTGGAAACGTTGCAGGCTGGTCTCGGCGGTGAACAAGGCGATCTCGCTGATGGCCGTCAATGCCAGCAGCTTTGCAACGTCCTGGCTTTGGGCGACCTGGCCTTTCTTGCGCTGGTCACGCAGTTTCTTGGCTGACGCGGGGTGCTTTTTTTCGCCCGAGTCACTCATGGGATTGCAACCTTGATCAATAGCCCGAGTGAGTGTTTCAGGTCGCCCAGCAGGCTCATACGCCCGACGATCAGGTCCTGCAGCAGCGCAAAGTAGAGAAGAAGGATGCCGATACCCGCCAGGCTTTTGACCGGTGGCGCCAGCGTGCTGACCTGCAATTGCTGACTGTAGACGCCCAGCAGCGCGATGCCGAACTCCAGCAACAGCAACACTGCGATAAAGGGCGCGGCGTAGAGCAACATGTGCGTGAAGGTGTCACCCAACAGGTCGATGAACACGCTCATGCCATTCGCCGCCGGCAGCGGGAACCATGCGGTGGGAGGCCAGATCAGGTAGCTGTCCCAGATCACCTGGGTCAACGTGCCCAACCCCAGGCTCACCATCAACAGGAAAATCGCCAGTTGCTTGAACAAGTGTCCAATCGGCGTCGCATCCGGCCCCAACGAGGGGTTGAGCTGGCCGCCAGCCAAAGCGCCGCGTTGGTTATCCAGCAGCGCCCCCACTGACTCGAACATCCAGAACGGCATCGCCAGCAGCACGCCCAATAGAACCCCCAAGGCCACCTCCTTGAGCACCAGCGCCCCCAATAGAATCGCGGAGTAATCCTGGCCTGCCAACGCCGCATAGATACCCGGCGCAGGCATCAATGCCAAGACCATCACGAGGGTATGGCGCGGCATGCCCCTTATATGCTGGAAACAGAACGCCGCCACCAGGATGCCGCAGGGGTAGATCCGCGCCATGCCGATCACCAGGCTGGGCAAATACTCGAGATAGAGCAGCACGGGCAGGCCCTCAGTTCAGGGCCGAGCGGCCGATCATGTCAAAGGTCAGGTTGATCAGTTGGATCAACTCCACGCCTATCCAGCGGCCGGTCATGATCAGTGTGATCCCCACCGCCACCAGCTTGATGCCGAAGGGTAGCGTCTGGTCCTGCACCTGCATCAGTGCCTGGACCAGCGACGTCATCACGCCTACCACCACCGCCACCAACAAAGGCGGTGCCGACAGCACCACCACCAGCAACATGCCCTGCTTGAACAGTACGATTGGTTCCATAAGCCCCTCAGAGATAGGAAAGGAACAGGCTGTCGAGCAAACGCGACCAGCCGGACACCATCACGAACAACAGCAGTTTGAGGGGCAGGGAAATGGTCATCGGCGAGACCATTTGCATGCCCAGCGCCAGCAGCAGGTTGGAGACAATCAAATCGATGACGATGAAGGGGATGTAGATCAGGAAGCCTATCTCGAACCCCGCCTGCAGTTGCGACAGCACGAACGCCGGGATCAGCAGGATAAGGTCTTCGCGTTGCACCTCCTGGGCCATTTGCGCGGGCCACAGGCGTGCAGTGTTTTCCAGCAGGTGCGTCAGCACATCCGGGTCGATGTTGCGCAGCATGAAGGCACGCAACGGTTTGATGGCTTCATTTGCCGTCTGCAGCAGCGTTTGCACGTTACTCAGGTCAAGAGGCAAAGCTTTGACGCTCTCGGCAATTTCATACCCTACCGGCGCCATGATAAATAGCGTGGTCGCAAGCGCAATGCCATTGATAGCCATGCTCGGCGGCACCTGCTGCACGCCGATGGCGTTGCGGGTGATCATCAGCACAATCACGATCTTCAAGAACGCCGTACAGACGACCAATAGCATGGGCATCAACGACAATGCCGCCAAAAATACCGCCAGGACTAAGGGGTCCAACCCTTGCAGTATCATCGACCGAACATCACGCGCGACAACTGCAAACCCAGGCGCCCGTCGACTTCCACCAACTGTCCCTGGCCAATAGGCCGATCACCGTAATAGAGGCCCGCCATGCCCGGTGCGTAACCGGCAATGCCCAGCACCGCGCCCGGCGCGAGGTTGCGCAACTCGCCCAGGGTGAGGTTCAACGTGCCGCAGCGTACGTTCAGCGCCATGCTCAGTTCATCGAATGGCTCGTGACCGAATACGTCCGTCACGGGTTCATCGTCTTCTTCCCCGGCGTAGTGGGGGGCTATGAATTCTTCGTCCACAGACGTCTCCTCGATTGAAGTAAGGGTCAGGCACAACGGCCCACTGTCATCGTCAATGCACCCATGCAATCGGTGTGTGCCAACCTGTACGTAGCCATTGCCCTGGGCTAGAAAAAAGCTCTGCTCAAGCACCAGCACATCACCGACCCGCAGGCTGCGTGCTTGCGCGATCGGTAACTGCAAACGCCCAAGGGTCACCGCGATAGCCAGTCGAAACGACGCGGGCATCGGCCCGGCGCGGCCACGCCACGGGCCGGCATCGCACAACGCCAGGAAACTCTCGGGGCTCAGCCACACATACCCCTCGACCCGGGTTTGCCCCAGGGTCACACTGAGTCGGCAGCCAAACGCCTTGGGTCGGTCGGTCTCCAGCAATCGCACATAGCCCAACAAGGCTCGCACCTGAGGACTCAGGTGAAGCTGGAACAGCTCCCAGAACCAGGAATCCGGATCGTTGCCGGAGGGGGCCAACGTCACAGGGCACTCGCCCAGCAGGCTGAGCAACGGACCGGCTTCGGCGAGCGCCAGCACGCCACACACCGTTTCGAAGCACACCGCTTCGCCTCTTGCGGGGGCACGCCCAGGCTCGAGCCGCAACTGGCCACCCTGCCCGGCCACCTGAAACGCCAAGCTCAGGCCACGGCCCAGTCGACGTCGCGCGGCAACCGTGCTGCTCTTAACCAAAGGCACTGTCAGCAGCGGCACTATCATGCGCAGCCGACAGTGGGCAGATGCAGGCTGACCGGCTGACCCAGCGTGGCCGTAAACCGATCCTCACACTGTTGCCGCACGCCGCTTAACCAACGCGCCGTCGCAGCTTCCTCCGCCTCCAAGTCGATACTCCAGGCACCTTGTTCGCGGCGCACACTGGCGTTGATCCGCCCCAGGCGAGGCAAGTACAAGACCGCCTTGAGCGGCCACTGGGACGCGGCCTGCAGACGCGGCGCCAGTTGCTCGGCAAGCGCCCCGATCATGACAACATCGCCCGACGCCCGGGTTCCGAACAGGGACGCCTGCGCCCCTGAGCCCTCATCGTCAGCGGCCCAACACTGGGCAAACAACCGCGTCAGCTCCGCCGACACCCCTCCTGCGCCCCCAGGTTCTCGCTCCTCTCGCGGATCACGTCGGCGTGGACGTTCAGCGGGTTTATCTGAAACCTGGGTCATGTCGGCTCCTGCACCAATAAAAGGGATAGCTCCTGAAGTTTTTCCACCTGCCGCAGGCATTCAGTGACCTGTTTCTGGGCTGTGCCGACGCGGGTTTGCTTCTCTTCGCGCTGCCCCTGCAATGCCTCCAACTGCCCCATGTCCCGCCGGGTATTGGCAGACAAGGAACGCTCCTGGCCGCCCCAGGACTTCAGGGCTTTCAAGGTCAGTACCTGCCCCTGGTGCTGGCTGAGCAACCGAGCACTTTGCAGGGCCTCCTCTTGCCGAGTGTGCTCAAGCGCATCCTGGGCCTGCTGGATATTCGCAAGCAGCGCCTGCTGGGCACGCTTAGCCTCACGCAGGGCGCGCTCGGCCCGATCCGCACGGTGCCGGCGCAGGCGCCTTAGCGTCTCCACTTCACTGAGCAGCCCATCAGAATGGGACATAGGTGGTCAGCTCCTTGAGTTGCGCAAGCGTCGCCGCCATCGGTGCAGGCTCACGCAAGTCCTGGCGCAAGAAACCATCGACAGCCTGGCGACTGTCCACAGCCAGGTCGGTCAAGGCATCACTCCCTGGCTGGTATTCCCCCAGCTTGAGCATCAGCTCGATCTGCTGATAGGCCGACAACAAGCGTCGCAACGCCGTACCCGCCTGAATATCCTCGGGCTGGGCGACGTTGCTCAAAATCCGCGACAGGCTCGCCAGCACATCCACCGCGGGATAGTGCCCACGCTCGGCCAACTTACGGGACAGCACGATATGGCCGTCGAGCAGCGAGCGCACTTCATCGGCCACCGGGTCGTTCATTGAGTCCTGCTCGATCAGCACGGTGTAGATCGCCGTGATCACGCCGTCACGGGTCAACCCGGCGCGTTCAACCAACCGCGGCAACAGGCTGTACACCGACGGCGGCAGCCCCCCACGGCCCAGGGGCTCGCCGGCGGCCAGGCCGATTTCGCGCTGGGCCCTGGCGAAACGGGTCAGGGAGTCGATCAGCAGCAACACGCGCAGGCCCTTGCGCCGATAACCCTCAGCCAACGCCGTCGCCGTGAACGCGGCACGCGCTCGTTCCATGCTGGAACGATCGGAGGTGGCACACACCAGCACCGCTTTGGAACGCAGTTGCTCATCCAGCTCGTGGTCGAGAAACTCACGCAGCTCGCGCCCCCGCTCGCCGATCAGGCCGAACACGATGACGTCACACTCCACGTTACGGGCGATCTCGGCCAACAGGGTGGTCTTGCCGCAACCGGCCCCGGCAAACAGGCCCACGCGCTGGCCTTCGCCCAGCGTCAACAGGCCATCGATGGAACGCACCCCAGTGGCCAGCGCGCGGTGGATCCGTGGCCGCTCGGTGGGCAACGGTGCCTCACACAACACTGCGCTGGTGTCCGGCAAGTCGGCCTCGACAAACGCACCGGGACCTTCGCCCGAGATCGGCCGCCCGAAACCATCCAGCACCTGGCCCAGCAGTGCCTCGCTGACCTGCACCCGATGCGCGACCCCGAGGCGCTCGACGCCGGCGCCCACCTGGACCCCTTCCAGGTTGCCCAGCGCACTGAGCACAGCATCCTGCTGATCGAAACCAATGATCTCTGCGAGCATATAGTCGCCCGGCTTTTTCTCCACACGGCATAAATCACCGATACGCGCCCGGGGGAGTCGACACTGCAACAACATGCCATTTACGCGCTGGATGCGGCCCCGCATCGTCACGGGCGCGAAGGTCGCCAGCGACTGGGCCTGGCGCTGCTGCCAGGCGTCGAGACGCGCTTGCAGTTGCGCGTTCACCAGCGCACCTCATAACGCTGTACGCCGTCAAAAACCACTTTGCTGTTGTCGATCAGCACCAGGCGCAGGCCATCCACTTCATCCCCGACAAACAGCCGACTGCCCTCCTCCAGGACCACATGGCCATTGGGCCCACCCACGATCTGCACAATCTTGAACGGCAACGCCCCATCCCGTACGCGCACACGGCTGATCACCGGCACCGCGCTGTCAAATTGCTCGCCAAAACGGTTGAGCATGCGCGCGACCAGTTCGACATCATCCTGTGAGACATCCCCACTGAGCGCGACCTGCCCATTGATGACCTGCAAATTCACGCGCTGGCTCAATTCACGCTCGCCGAGCATCTTCAAAAACTGTTGGCGCACTTCGAACGGCGAGGCCAGTTCCTGTTTCTGAACAACCGGCGGCATCAAGGAAGCCTGGGCCTCAGGCTCACCCGTGGAGGCCATGCCCACCACGATGAAGATGACCGTCACCACCAATACCAAGGTAATCAGGCGTTTTTGCTGCGAGTGCGTGATGGTCGATAACTTAAGTACCCGCGCCGGGTCATTGACCTGGGGCGACGCTACCGGTGCAGGGGCCGGCGCCTGGGGCCAGGGTTGATCGGCCGAGGTGACACACAGCCGCACGCCTCCCACCGAAAATGTGACGTTCGGCGCCAAGCGTGCGATCTGTGCCAGTAACTGACCATCAGCCCCATGCAACAGTCCTGCCTCGGCCTGCACTGACCAGTTCGAGTCGATGAATCTCAGCCACGCATGGTGCTCGGCGATACCCGGATCGTTCAGCACCAGGTCAGCATCGATGTGGGCACCGATGCTCCACTGCTCCCCAAACAAGGGCAACGCAGCGCCCTGATGCAGCCCATCGAGCACTCGCAACTCAAACATCATCGCGCCCTCCCTGCGGGACATCGTCCAGCGCTCATGCCACCGCCCCGCGCATCAACTCGTCCTGGCCAAGGTCGAAGCGCCCCAGCACTTTGACCTTGGAGGTACTGCCCAGCTCGGCGAAAGACAGCACCGGTACGTGGTTGAATTCTTCCAGCAACAACGTACGCAAAGGGCTGCGCAAGTCCTGCGCGACGAGCATCACGCTCTTGAGTTTGGGGCGCACCGAAAAGGCTTGATTGAGCAAGTTGACCAACGCCGCGCTGTGTTCGTCGTCGAGTGCAAAGAACACCCCGGTCTGGGTCTGGCGTAGAGCTTCACGCAGGATGTTTTCCGCCTGCGGCGACAGTAACCAGGCATGCAGGCCGTCGGCTTCGCTGTACTGATGGTAGATCTGCGCCTTGAGCGCAATGCGCGCATAGTCGGCCAACGCGTCCGGTTCACGCTCATGCTGACCGTACTCGATCAGCGACTCGACAATCAGCCGCACCGCACGCAACGGCACACCCTCGCTGGCCAGGCGTTGCAACACCGCCGAAAAACGTGACAGCGGCATGATCCGCTGCAGCTCCTGGACCAATTCCGGCTGGTTGTGCTCCAGCCAACTGAGGATTGACTTGCTCTCCTGGATCCCCAGGAACTGCGGCCCGCTGAGCATCATGGCCTGCTTCATGCGCTCAACAATCAGGCTCGCGGCGGTGAAGCGCTCCAACTGCGGATCATCGAGCAGCGGATCGCCCAGCGGTAACCAGACCCAATGCTGTTCATCGCGCTCTGCCAGCCCCGGTATGCCGTGTTCAGGCTCAACCGTCAGCGCCTTACGCTCAACCGCTACGAGGTTGACCACCGACGCCTTGACCATCGGTACCTCATGCACACAGAAGCGCATTTCCTCGTCGGCCAGCGAGTCATCAAGTTCCACCTCGAACGGTGGCAGTGTCAGGCCAATGTTCGCGACCAGCGCATTTCGCGCCTGGCGAATCGAGTGCACAAGATCAGCCACCTCAGGCGTCCCCCGCAGCGCCGGGGAGAACTGCAACAGGTAGGGCCTCGATGGATCAAACCCACGCAAGTCCTCACGACCGTTCTCTTCGGGACGCACCACGTCGGCGACTTCAGCTTCCGGCTGCTCTTGCCGCTGGCGCTGACGCGCCAGGTAATACCCCAAGCTGCCGGTGATCAGCGCTATCAGGATAAACACCCCGGTAGGCATGCCGGGTACTGCGGCAAAGGCAAGCATCCCTACCGAAGCGATCATCCAGCTCTTGGGTTCGCTGGTCATCTGCCGGGCAATTTCGGCCCCTATATTGCTGACGCCCTTGCGCCCATCCGGCGCCACACGGGTGATGATCATGCCGGCAGTGAGGGAGATCAGCAGCGCCGGGATCTGCGCAATCAGGCCGTCACCAATGGTCAGCACCGAGTACAGCGCCATCGAGTCGGCGGCGCTCAAACCGTGCTGGAACATGCCCGTGGAAAAACCGCCCAACAGGTTGACCACGACGATGATCAAGCCGGCGATAGCGTCGCCCTTGACGAACTTCATCGCCCCGTCCATGGCACCGAACAACTGGCTCTCACGGGACAACTGCTCCCGCTTGTCCCTGGCTTGCATGCCGTCAATCAAACCGGCGCGCAAGTCGCTGTCGATGGACATCTGCTTGCCGGGCATCGCATCCAGGCTGAAACGCGCCGCCACTTCGGCCACCCGCTCCGAGCCTTTGGTGATCACCAGGAAGTTGACCAGGGTCAGGATCAGAAAGATCACCATCCCCACCGCCAGGTTGCCGCCGACCACGAAATTGCCAAAGGCCTCGACGATGTCACCGGCGTCCTGCTCCAACAGGATCAGGCGCGTTGTCGCAATCGACAGCGCCAGGCGAAACATGGTGGTCAACAGCAGAATCGAGGGGAACGACGAAAATGCCAGGGGGCCCGGCAGGTACAGCGCCAATACGATCAACAGGCACGAAATGCAGATATTGAGCGCAATCAGAATGTCCACCAGCCAGGTAGGCAGCGGCACGATGAAGATGAATACGATGGCCATCACCACCACGGCGCCCAGCACTTCGGCGCGCTGCGCTACCTTGAGCAAAAACCGGTTGATGGCCGAAAGCGCAGTCACGCCAGGGGCCCCAGCTCATCGGGAAAACGTGCAGGGCCACGCGCAATCCGCTCCATTTCTCCCATCACTGCCAGGAAGCCACGCAGGGTTTCTTCACGTACTCGGCTATCGAGCCACAACGCCAATGGCAATTGCTGGACCAAGGGGTAAAGCGCATTCAGAGACAACAGTTTCTGGCGTTCCGACGCCCCACCAAAATCATCCCCAAACCTTAGGATTTCGGCAGTCGAAATGCCGCTGCCGGCGAAACCCAACAGGCGCTGCAGCAGACCCACAGCGTCATGATCGATGCCCAGGCGCTGAAGCAGCGCGTGACACCCCGCCAGCACCCCGCTCAACTGCCCACAGCTTTGCAGGCCCAGTAGCAAAGTACGCAACAGAGGTGTCGGCATTGACGACACCTTGGCCGCGATATCGTCCGCCAAGGCCTTTCGCATCACCTTCAGCCCGTCGGCAAACCGGTCGCCGCCGTACACGCCCAGCAGCGCATGCATCATCGTCGCCAATGATTGACGTGTGACCACACTGGCATAGTAGAGCGTACGTAGCGCCTGGCGCTCCTGAGGGTCGACAGAGGCCGCCTGCAACGCCACGGCAATGTTCAGGCCCGCCTGGATTTCCCCTTTGTAACGGACCTCCAACTTGGCAATCGCATCACGCGCCAAGGCTGCTTCCGACGGGCGCACCTCGGTGTCCGCCTGGGCCGCCACATACTTGAGCACCACAAACGCGCGTGCCGGGTCCCCGCCCGCGAGTTCCAGCAATTTGTCGACATTCGGTTGCTGCAGCAATTGCCAGCGGATGCGACGTGAAAAACTTGCCAGGGTCGCCTGGGCTGGATGGCCCAACTGATCATAGATATGCGCAAGCTGCTCGGATGGGAGCACGCGCACGCCAATCTTCCTCTCACCCAACGTGCGACTGTTAGTGTCCACTTCCTGGTTGAACAGCAAAGCGAGTTCATCCATGCCCTTGACGGGCGCAGGAACGGAGGACTGGATGACAGCAGGCTGATCCAGCTGTTGGACCGGTTGCACATCGGGGGAAAATTCAACTTTCATGGACAGGCCCGAACAGGAAGAGTGTTTCCCTGTGTGGCAAGACCCGACCAGGCGGTTCCATCAATAGACGATTGCACGGCCATTTTGAAAAGACTTGCACAAGCCTTCAATGGTCTATGCAAGGCGCTGCACAAAATCGCATCAATACAAGATATTTATTTATATAAATCAATACGTTAATAAAAAATTTTCTTTGGCACAGCCAGTGCAAAAGGGGTTCCCGTCGACACCCTTTCGACTGCGTCTACACCAAGGAAAAAACCATGAATATCCCTATTGAAGCCTTAGCGCACCTCGTTGGCAGCTCGCCTCAATTCATGCATCACCTGACAGACGACCAACAAAAAAAACTTCGGCGTTTCATTCACAAACGCGTACTCAACCCCGAAGATGCAGACGATCTTCTGCAATTGACCTACCTGGAAGCCTGGCGCAACCGCGAGCGCTTCAGCGGGAATGCCACGCTCAGCACGTGGATGTGCGGCATCGCGCAAAACCTCATACGCAACCACTTCAGGCGCCTGTACGCCAAGCCGGTGCATTGCGAATTTGACGAGTCGCTCTGGCATGGCCAAGAGGATAACCACAACCTGGATTGGGAGTTTGAAATCAACCGGCGCCTGGAAAAAACCCTGAGTGCCATCGACCACCTGCCAATCGAAATGCGCAAGACGCTCTACGCCTCACTGGAAACCGACGGCAGCTACCAGGACACCGCTGACGCACTGGACATTCCTATCGGCACCGTTCGCTCGCGCCTATCAAGGGCGCGCGAACAGCTCAAACGCGCCACTCAAAACCCGAAGTCTCCTTAACGTCAGGCCACGCGTTGGGCGGCAGGGATATCTGCCCAACGCGATCAGGCTTTTCTGGTACGCGACAGGGTGAATCGCGAACCACTCGTCGTCCGAACCCGTGATTTCGCTTAAACAGTTGAAAGCGCAGATAAAAACTCAAAATAAATACTTGACGCATTCCCGTTCTACGCGAATAATGCGCGCCACTTGGCTACATAGCTCAGTTGGTTAGAGCATAGCATTCATAATGCTGGGGTCCGGGGTTCAAGTCCCTGTGTAGCCACCAAGTACTAAAAACGGCTTACCGAAAGGTAAGCCGTTTTTTTATGCCTCGTGAAAAGTGCCGGGGCCGCCGTAGAGAGGAGGCGATTCAGATCGCTGCTGGTTTTTGTGTCCTCACGCGCTGGTCTGCCAAGTCAATGGTCAGGTCATGCCTGGGCAAGCTGTCCAACGTATCGTTCAGGTTCATTCGCAACGGTTTATCGGGGTCCACTCCGTATTCAAGGTCAGCATTCACACGCTTCTGGGTGTAACTCAAGCCGGCACTGCTGGAAAAGCTGAGATTCGCCCCAGCGGGTATGGACATGCCATGGGACTGGGTGGCGGTGTAGCTCAGGCTCATGCTTTTAACCCGCAGGTTGCGACGATCACTCAGGGCCTGCCGGATCAGCGGCTCGGTATTGTCACCGGCAAGATGGCGACGCTCTATCGTGCGCAGGACCTGCGGCTTGAGCTCCATGCCGAGCTTCACCGAGGTGCCCTCACCGTGCTGCAATTGATTGATCACCCAGGCAAGTTGAGGGTCGTCCTTTAACCACTGTTCAATGGCCGCTTTATTGGCCGGCGCCACATCATCCAGCCAGGCATGACGCCCATCGTCGCGTAGCCCCACGCGTGTGACGGAGGACTCGACCGACGCCAGTTGGCGCAGCCCGTTTTTCACCAGGTCTTGCTGGGTCATCAACTTATCCAGCGACTGGCTGATGGCATGGTAAGCGTCCGGCTTGGTCGCCATGGGCGGATGGGCCGCGAGAAATCGCTGCACTGTAGCCAACTGTTGATCCACAGTAGTGCCCGACTGATCAATGCCCGCCAAGTCATGCTTGAAGGTCGACGAATAGGCCGAGACGCTGCGTTTGAGGTCATCAATCTGCGACTGAGTGACCGGCTCCGGATGCTTGAAAGAAAAGCTGAAGGCCTGCGATTCCCCGCGATCAAACTTCACCATGACCGAGAGCTCCGGCAACGCAAACCCAGCCACGCTCGGCCCACCGCTTTCGAGACTGCCTAACGCCAATACATTGACCGGCGCGAAATTGGCCCCCACGCCGCCCTGCCTGAGTAGTTGCGCACTGGTTGACGTCGCTTGGCTGGCGCCCGTTGCGGTGTGCGTGGTGGACTGACTCTTGTCCGCATGCGCGAGATTGAGGTTGCCCACCCAACCGATGCCGGCGCGAATCACTGAGTCCAGCTCGGCGATGTTTTCCTCTGGGCTGTACATCAGGCGTAATTGCGCGAGCGCGTCCAGGCTTACATCACCACTGAGCTTCGAACTCGTGCCGGCAGCGTGCGCGTCACCCAGCGCCAGCAAGTCGTAGACCGTGCCCTGCTCGCCGGTCAGGATCGACATCATCTTGCCAAAATCTGCCTCCTTGACGTCAAATTCGATGCTCGCCCCGGTGGTCTTGGCCACCGCCGCGGTCAGTTCACCAGCGACCCTGAAACCAGGCCCCACCGGCCCCGGCCTGGTGCCTAGCGTCTGCCCCCAGCCCACCGAACCGGCCAGTCGCCGCATATCGTCCGCACTGATCTCAACCCGAGCACCTTTGTCGGTACGGCTGATACTCACGCCGTGGGTGTGAGCCTTGGAGGCTCCCAAAAAAAACTCCACGGATGCCATGGGCTTTATCCCCGTCACCATCAACCCCAGGCTTTTACCTTGGGTACGGCTCGGAGCAAGTGCCTGGCCACTGCCCAGTTGCTGTACCTGCTGGGTCATTGCCTCCTTGATGGACGCATCGGAGGGCGTCCCCAACAGGCCCGAGAGATGCCAGTGAAGAGCCGATCCTGGTGTTCCAAGGTCCTTGGCCAACAATTTGAAGTTACCGTACAGCGACTCCGCTTGACCGTAACTGGCGATACCCTGACTGGCCATTGTGTGTACAGGGCTGTCTTTAAACGCCTGCATGATGTCGTTCAGCGACGTTTCAATACGCGCCAGGGCAGTTGGGCTATGACCTGACGTACCGTCAAGCGCTTGAGCCAGGTCCGCCAATTGCTTGAGCGTGTTCGCATGATGAATCAGGTCGCCCTCGATAAGTGCCGAGGGATGGTCCAGGTCGCGCTTGCGTCCTGGCTGCCAAGCGGGAAGCGCAAGGTTCTGTCCCTCAAAGTTGGCCAACATCACAGCGGTCGGCTTTTCCGCCGACGGAGAGGCCCGCTTGAACGCCTCATACAGCTGATGCAGCGTTGAACCAGGGTTAATCGTCGCCCTGCTCAATGTGGGCCGAGGGTCAAACGCGACCCCGTGTGTATCCCCCAGGCGGCGAGCGCTGGACTGGCTGCTTTTTTCGACCGTGGTCAGTGCGTCGCGGATCTGCCCGGCCAGTGCCTGCCGCGGCCCCGGCCCGCTCAGGGCCGTGAGCCGCGCTTCCAGATCAGTTGCCACCGGCTTGCTCTGTGCCAGGGGCTGGAGCTGGTCGTGCAAGCGTTTACCGTCCGCGTAGACCGGCTCCAGCCCCCGCCGGCCTTTGAAGTGTTGCTGTATATCCCTACCCATTTGGCTGAGCGATTGCAAAGGGTGGAAGTGCGCCTTGACCCCTTGGAAAAAATCGCGCTTGAGCGGCATGCCCTCCCGCGTTTGCCCCATGACGTTGCTGCTTACCGTCAGCGCACCGCCGGAAAACGGTGCACGCACCGGCATGCCCGCCAACTTATCGGCCAGTGACGGTGCCGGGGTGGTCGATAACACCGGGCCCCACTCCATCGCACTGGCGGTGGCCGTATCCAGTCGGTGGAACTGCTTATTCCACCCGCCCACCAAGTGCTTATCGGCGCCCATCCGCAGCGACTCCAAAGGTTGTCGATCCGGGAGTTCAACCTTGCGCCAACTTTGCGCAATCGCGGTATTGCCTTGCCAGGCTTGATGATCCGCCTTAAACAACTCGCCACCCCGGGTGTGCGCATAAAGATTGCCCTCGTGATCCAACGCCAGTGTCTTTATGTCAATCGGCGGGGACAGGGGCAACGGCCTGGAGACCCCGTCTTGATGGACCTGAAGCTGGTTATCCTGGTCCACGGTGACAAAATTACGGCCATCCGCCACGGCGAATCCCGTCACGCGCCCGTGGCTATCCCCCGCGAGTACCTCGTCCAGGGAGACGTGCGGGCGCGGCGCAGGAAGAGCCGCCAGATCATGGCTGGCCCCTTCAATCAACGGGTCGCGCACTTTACTGATGGCCACCGCTTTCAACTGCCCGTCTTGCAGTACATAGGCGCGACCATCCAGCCCCCGCTCCAGATGCTCGAGATCCGGTTGGGCCGCGTTTTCCCAGCGTTGGGCCGCGTCATCCCACGTCAGCAGACTGCCGGCATCCAGCGCAACCTTGCCCCGTTGCCCGAGATCAACCGCCGCCGCCAGCGCCTGCAGACTGGGCAGCGGCAGACCTTTCTCGATCCCCTTGACCAACACATCGCTGAGATTCCATTGCGGGCTGAGCGCGTTGCCATCACTCAAGGGTACGCTGTGCAATTGCTGGCGTGCGTCGCGAACCTGGGCATTGAGTTGCCCCGCGTCATCATGAAAGAAACCTTCCACACTGACGGCCCCCTTCAACGCCCGCTCCAGCGAGTCGAGCGGTTGCGGGACCATCGGCAGCGCGTGACCTTGCGCCGTGCGCAGGTCTGCAAAGACGCACTCACCGTCCGAGGTAGCGCCGTACAACGTGCTTCCCGACAACCCAATACGCGTGAGCTGCACAGCTAATCCAGCCTCATCGACGGGGTGCAGGACCTGCCCGCCAACGCCCTGAAGATGCACGCACGAACCCTGCTGGGACTGACTCAGCAGCGCCGTCATGCGCCCTTGCGCGCTGCTGTCTGCAAACCCCTCGGGGGTCTTCAGCAACTGCCCTTCTTTCGTCAGGCCAATACGGCTGAATGCACGGGCATCCGCGTCGGGCGTCCAGGACAACGTGAGGGGTTCAAAGCGAAACAGTCGCCTGCCCTCCAGACGGAACTGCTGGCCCTCTGCAGTCGTTTGAACAGCGCTGACACTCCCGATATGAGCACGACCGGGGCTATCGACGGCAGCGCCGGAAGCATCAGGAAGACTGCTTTTGAACACCGCAGCAACCGCCGGCGTGGACTGAATATGGAACAGATACTGGCGCTCATCCTTCATCCGCAAGGTCTGGCTGCCAGCGGCAGAAGGACCGTCGGTCACATAATGTTTATTCGGTTGGTTGAGGTGATGGGCAATATCACGCCCTGCCAGGGTCGTATCAGCCTGTACCTTCCCGTCTTTGAGACCGACATCGAACTGCATCGAGGTCGGTTGCAGCGTTCGATAGTGGTTCAGCGACATGTTCGGCAACAATGGCGGGGGGCTGCGCGGGTGGGACTCCTGGCTCCACCTCGGCAAAAACTTGCTAAGGTCGTGCTGTAATTTCTTAAGAGGGTCGAGTTCTATGTGCATGGTAGTGCTCCCGAACGAAATCAATCACAGCTGTCTAGTGGGCCCCGGCTTTATTTGGTTCCACGTGTGACTAATCACGACGGCAGCTTCATGCACTCGAACAAACCGTTCACCTGTACGCGGGTGATTTCCCGCCACACGGAGCCAACCCGCACGGCACGATTTACCGGTAAAACGCAGTCCCCAAGGACAACAGATCATTCTCAAAATGAACGGAGTTCAGCGCGTGTTTTCAATTTCCCGCCGTCAACTGTCAGTGATTGCCGCAGCCCTCGCGCTCACTGCCTGCCATTCCCCCGTCAACAAACAGCCGCCGGCACCCGAGCTGGGTTCCGGCTATCGTACCGACCTGACGGCCCAACACGCCGAGCGCCATATGGCAGCAGCGGCCAACCCCCTGGCCGCCGAGGCGGGGCGCGAGATGTTGCGCCAGGGCGGTTCGGCGATTGATGCGGCGATTGCGATGCAGGCGGTGCTGACGCTGGTAGAGCCGCAATCATCCGGCATCGGCGGCGGCGCGTTCATCATGCTGTGGGACGGCAAAAACGTGCATGCGTATGACGGCCGTGAAACCGCACCGGCCGGGGCGACCGAGCGGTTGTTCCTGAAGGCCGACGGCAAGCCGATGGCGTTTCCCGACGCACAGGTGGGCGGGCGCTCAGTCGGTACGCCTGGGGTACTACGTGCACTCGAGATGGCACACAAGAAGACGGGCCAGTTGCAATGGGCCAAGCTGTTCGAACCGGCAATCCGGCTGTCGGAAAACGGCTTCGCGATCTCTGCGCGCCTGCACAGTTTGATCGCGGCCGACCGCTACATCGCGCAATCGCCAGAAATGGCGGCGTACTTTTTGAATGCCGACGGCACGCCGAAAGCCACCGGTACGCTGTTGAAAAACCCGGCGTTGGCCGAGGTGTTCAAACGCATCGCCAAGGAGGGACCGGACGCGCTGTACCACGGTTCGATCGCTGAGGAGATCGCCAGCAAGGTGCAGCGCCATCGCAATGCGGGCAGCCTGTCCGTGGCGGATCTGAAGGGCTACACCGCCAAGGAACGCACGCCGCTGTGTGCTGACTACCAGCAATGGAAAGTCTGTGGCATGCCACCACCGTCCTCGGGCGGGGTCGCCATCGCGCAAATCCTGGGTACCTTGCAAGCACTGCAAGCCCAGGATCCAAGCCTGGCCATCGCCGCGATGCAACCCGTGAAAAGCCCATCACCCGCAGGCCTGGAACCCACACCCGAAGCCGTGCACCTGCTCGCCGAAGCCGGTCGCCTGGCCTTCGCTGATCGCGCGCTTTATATGGCGGACTCGGACTTTGTCCCTGTGCCCGTCGCTGGCCTGGTCGCCCCGGACTACCTGGCCAAACGGGCCGCCTTGATCAGCGAGCGCAGCATGGGCATCGCCAAGCCGGGCACGCCTGAAGGCATCCAGGTGGCGTACGCGCCGGACCGTTCGCCGCTGCGCATCTCCACGTCGCAAGTGGTGGCGGTGGACGACCAGGGCGGGGCCGTCTCGATGACCACGACGGTGGAAGCAGCGTTTGGCTCCCACGTCATGGTCCAGGGCTTTTTGCTCAACAACCAGATGACTGACTTTTCGTTCATCCCCGAAGAGGACGGCCAACCTGTTGCCAACCGTGTGGAGCCCGGTAAGCGCCCGCGTTCGGCCATGGCACCGACCCTGGTGTTCGACCGCAAAAGCGGCGAATTACTGGCCACGGTAGGCTCGCCCGGCGGCTCGCAAATCATCGAGTACGTGAGTAAGTCCCTGGTGGCAATGCTCGACTGGAAACTCGACCCCCAAGCCGCGATCAGCCTGCCCAATTTCGGCAGTCGCAACGGTGCGACCGAGCTGGAAACCGGTATGTTCAGCCCAGCGTTGAAGCAGGCACTCAAGGACAAGGGCCATATGCTCAGCGAGATCGATATGACCAGTGGCATACAGGCCATCGTCCGCATGCGGGATGCCCAAGGCAAGGTGTCGCTGAGCGGCGGCGCCGACCCTCGACGTGAAGGCGAAGCAGTCGGCGACTGAACATGCAGTGAGCGGGCTTGCCCCGCGCTGGGGTGCGGAGCAGCCCTAATAGAACCCCTGAAGTAGGTCAGGAAAATTTGAGGTGCCTGGTTTTAGGGCTGCGTCGCAGCCCAGCGCGGGGCAAGCCCGCTCACTACATGGCCCCCGGGGTGGGTCAGCGACTGATCTTCAACCCCTTGCGCCCCGCATGCCGTTCCAGCGCCAGCTCGATCAAGCGGCTCACCAGTTCGCTGTAGCTCATGCCCGCTGCCTGCCACAGTTTGGGGTACATGCTGATACGGGTGAAGCCGGGCAGTGAGTTGATTTCGTTGATCAGCACGTTGCCGTCGTCGGTGAGAAACACGTCGACCCGCGCCAAACCGGAACAGCCCAGCACCTCGAACGCCTCAATGGCCAGTCCACGAATGCGCTCGCTGGCGTCATGGCTGATAGCGGCCGGCACCACCACTTGGGCGGCCTGGTCGTCGATATATTTGCTGTCGTAGGAATAGAAACCGCTGCTCACCACGATCTCACCACACCCGCTGGCGATGGGGTGCTCATTGCCCAACACGGCGCATTCGATTTCACGGCCCTTTACGGCGGACTCAACCAACACCTTTTCATCAAAGCCCAGGGCCAGTTCAACGGCAGCGTGGTACTCGGCTTCGGTGCCGACTTTACTCACGCCTACAGACGAACCTTGGTTGGCCGGTTTAACGAACATCGGCAGGCCGAGCGTGTTCACCGCCGTATCGAAGGACGTGCGCGCGGCATTGCTGCGGGTCAGCGTGATAAACGGGGTAACGGCGATGCCGGCATCGCGCAGCAAGCGCTTGCTGATGTCCTTGTCCATGCACACCGCCGAGCCAAGTACGTCGGAGCCGACGAAAGGCAGGTCAGCCATGCGCAACAGCCCTTGCAGGCAGCCGTCTTCGCCGAGGGTGCCGTGGACGATGGGGAAGATCACATCGACATGTTCCAACAGGCCCGTGCCTGAGGTTTCCACCAGTTGCTGGCTGGCCTTGCCGGGCACTACAGCCAGTTCGCGATTGGACTGGTTGAGCGCGATCAGGGCCGGATTTTCCTGGTTGAGCAGGAAGTTCGAGGTGTCGTTGAGGTGCCAGTGGCCGGCCTTGTCGATACCGATCAGGACCGGCTCGAAGCGCGTACGGTCGAGTGCATCGACAATATTGCGCGCCGATTGCAACGAGACTTCATGCTCCGCCGAACGGCCACCAAAAATAATACCTACCCGCACCTTGCTCATGATCGGCCTCACTGTTGAAAGTAAGGCTTCTTACCACGGGCCGTCAGCGGTTCGCTACCAAATGTGCACCGAACAGCACGTAGCAACCGCCGGCAAAGCGGTCGAGCCAATTGCGCGGTGTTGAGGAATTCCATGGGCGGCAGGTCCATCAGCACAAGGCAGGAACAGCGATCATGGGCCCCGCACCCGCCCTGCACAATCGTACAAGACCCCGGCAGACAAGGGTGCAGACTCAGTTAACGTGTTCCCACCTCTTTTTTGTGACAAGTCACCATGGGCAAACCCACCGCCACCCTCGACTGGCTGCACCGCGCCCCGCATGCCAGTGGCCTGGACCGTATCGAGGCGTACTTTGCCGGTTTCGCCTTCGACCCGCATCGCCATGACACCTACGCCATCGGGCGGACCTTGACTGGCGTGCAAAGCTTTCACTATCGCGGCGACATGATCCACAGCCTGCCCGGCATGACCATGGTGCTGCACCCCGATGAAACCCATGATGGTCACGCCGGCAGTGACGAGGGCTTCAAGTACCGGATGATTTACGTAGAGCCGTCGCTGATCCAGCAGATCCTCGGCGGCAAGCCGTTGCCGTTTATCCCCAGTGGCCTCTCCACGGACCCCAGGCTGTTTCGTGCCAGCGAAGTGCTGCTGCAGAACCTGGATAACCCTCTCGACCCGTTGCAGGAGCAGGACGCCCTGTTCGACCTGGCCCACGCGCTCAGCAACGTCTCGGGTGGGATCGTCAGCCGCAAGGCCTTCGATTACGTCGCCGCCGAACGCGCCAGGGAATTTATCCACAGCGCCTTGGGCCGCAGCATCACCCTGGATGAAATGGCCGACCACGCCGGCCGCGACCGCTGGGCCTTGTCACGGGATTTTCGCTTGCTGTTCGGCACCAGCCCCTACCGCTACCTGACCATGCGCCGCTTGGACCTGGTGCGCAGCCTGCTCGCCCAGGGCCAATCGCTGGTGGACGCGGCGTTGACCGCCGGCTTCACCGACCAAAGCCACATGACCCGGCAATTTCGCAGCACCTACGGCATGCCACCGTCGCGTTGGGTGAAGATGCTCGGGCGCTGAAATCCCGACGTGAAATGCGCTCAGTGCGGGCTGCGCAGGGCATCAGGAGCACAACAGCGCAGGCGGCTTTCGGCGCGGAAAAAACCTACGCAACCTCAAACAAGCGCCCCACGGGTCAGGTGGACAGTTGGTTGGCAAACTGCCCGACTGCGCTGACCACCTTTTGGGCGCCGTCCTGGATTTCCACGATCACCGTGCCCGCTTCGGCGGCCAGGGCCAGGCCTTGCTCGGCCTGCAGGCGGCCGTCGGTCATCAGGGCCACCGCCTCACGGGCCATGTCCTGGTTCTGACGTACCACGCCGACGATCTCTTCGGTCGCCTTGCTGGTCCGCGATGCCAGCTGCCGCACTTCATCGGCCACCACGGCAAAACCACGGCCCTGCTCACCGGCGCGCGCCGCTTCGATGGCAGCGTTGAGCGCCAGCAGGTTGGTCTGCTCGGCAATGCCGCTGATGGTCTTGACGATGCTGCCGATCACTTGGGACTGAGCGTTCAGCGCCTCGATGCCGTCGCCGGCCTGTTGCATGTGCCTGGCCAGGTCGCGCATCACATCCACGGCCTGGGTCACCACAGTGGTACCACGCTGGGCGCTATTGTCGGTTTGCAGCGAGGTGCTGTAGGCAATGCTCGCCGCTTCGGCGACCGCCTGTTCCTGGTTGACCTGGTCGGTGATCACCGTGGCGAACTTGACCACTTTGTACAGCCGGTCATTGGCGTCCAGCACCGGGTTGTAGGTCGCTTCCAGCCACACCACACGGCCATGGCTGTCGACCCGCTTGAAGCGCGCCGCGACGAACTCACCGGCGTTCAGGCGTTTCCAGAAGTCCTGGTACTCAGTGCTGTTGTATTCCTCCGGCTCGCAGAATATCCGGTGATGTTTGCCCTGGATCTGCGCCAGGCTGTAACCCATGCCGCCGAGAAAACGGTCATTGGCGGTCAGCACGTGGCCGTTCAGGTCGAACTCGATCACGGCCGTAGAGCGCACCAATGCGTTCATGAGGTTTTCATGCTCGCGGGAGGCCTCGATGGTGCGGGTGAGGTCGCTGGAATACATCGAAAAATGCTTGATGCGCCCATCGGAACTGCGCACCGGTTGCACAATCGAGCGCAGCCAGGCTTCCTGGCCATTGCCACGCATCAGGCGCACGGTGCCGGCGAAATGCTCACCGCGCAGCAGGGCGTTCTTGAAGCGCAGCTGGTATTCATCCATGCGCACATGCGTCGGCACCAGGTCTTCAATCGCGCGCCCCAGCAGTTGGCCACTCTGGTAGGCCAATTCCTGCAGGAAGTTGGCATTCGCCCACTCCACCCGGCCTTCGGCGTCCAGCGTCAGGCACAGCATTTCACTTTCCAGGCTCTCCTTGACCTGATCCAAGCTGGACAATTCTTCGCGAAGAGCCGACAGCTCCTGCTTCAAACGGGTGTTAAACATGGGGCACCGATGACCAAATGGGGGGAGATGAATCTGACCTGCATCGGCGCTTCCAGGATTTTCTTAAGAGGGCTTGAGCCCCGGCCCCAACTATATTTTTGGATCCATCAACTGCCGTTATTTCGGCACACACCCATCACTTGATACTCAAGGGTATTGAGCTTGCCGCTGGAGTCTTCATAGGTCATGCGCGACGGCACCGGGTTGCACGAGCGGATCGGCGGCGTGACATTGACCACCTTGGCGATGTCCAGCGCCATGCCATAGCGATAGGCCTGTACCTCAGGTGCCGGCTTGCCTTTCTTGGCCGCGTAGTCGGCCATGGCTTTTTGATTGCGCTCCATCATCAGCGCAAACGTACGGTCGCCCCCACCTTCGGCCAATGCGCCGAACGACAAGATTGCAGTTAACACACCCAGGCCAACGGTATAAAAGTTCATGGTTAGTTCCTCGACTGATCGTTAAGTGCCGAGACTAACTAGCGGACCCTGACGCCACCTTCACCAGAACATTACTTATTTGTTAGATACGCGTGAGCTTCCAGAATTGTAATGTTCTTGCCACTTCATCGTTATCCACGGTTTGCAACTATCAGCCCGGGCCAGATCAATAAGAACGCCCGCTCATAAGAAGCTGATAACTGCCATTACCGAGGAGCAAACCATGCGTATCTGTCACTTCAGCCTTCCCCTTTCACTGTGCGCCGCCTTGCCCCTGGCCGCCGTGGCCGTGGAAGACAAACCCGAAGGTTTTATCGAAGGCAGCAGCTTCAACGTGCTGGCGCGTAATTTTTACTTCAACCGCGATGACCGCAAGGGCCAGTCCAGCCCCACCGGCAATGGCTATTCCGAAGCCTGGGCCCAGGGCTTGATCGGCAAGTTCGAATCCGGCTTTACCCAAGGCACCGTAGGATTCGGCCTGGATGCGTTCGCCATGGTCGGGGTAAAACTCGACTCGGGCACCGGTCGCAGCGGCGGCAAGGGTTCGTTCGGCGTTCTACCGGTGGACAGCGAAAACCACCCCGAGGACAACTACAGCAAATTCGGCGGCGCCGCGAAATTGCGTGTGCTGGATACCGTGATCAAGGCCGGCGACGTATTCCCGCTGACCCCGGTGGTGGCTTACGGCGATTCGCGCGTCTTGCCGGAAAGCTTTCGTGGCGTGACCGCACAAAACACCAGCCTTGAGGGCCTGACCCTGCAGGGTGGACGCTTGAGCGGCATGAGCCAACCGACCGAAAGCGGCATGAACAAAGGCTTTGCGACCTTTTACGCGGGGCAGGTCGACTCGCCCTGGGTCGGCTATTTCGGCGGTGATTACAGCGTCAACAAACACCTCAGTGTCAGCCTCTACAGCAGCCGCCTGAAGGATGCCTGGGACCAGTACTACGTCGGCAGCGCCGCCAGTTATCCGCTGAATGAAGACGTCTCGCTGTTCGGCGACTTCAACTACTACAAAGCCGTGGACGAAGGTAAGAAACGCCTGGGTGAATTCGACAACAACATCTGGAGCGCAAGGCTTGGGGTGAAGGTCGGCGCCCACAGCCTGGCCGTATCACACCAGCGCAACAACGGCGATGACGACTTCGATTACCTGCGCCAGTCGGACTCGATCTTCCTGAACAACTCGATCCAGTACAGCGACTTCAACTCGCCCAAGGAACGTTCGTGGATGGTGCGCTACGACCTGGACATGCAGGCGTTCGGCATCCCCGGCCTGTCGTTCATGACCCGCTATGGCAAAGGCACTGGCGCCGACTACAGCAACGCCAACGCGGTGTACATGCGTCGCGATGCGGCAGGTGATCCACTCACCGATCAGCGCCGCTGGGAGCGGGATATCGAGGCCAAATATGTCGTACAGGCTGGCAACTTAAAGGACTTATCGCTGCGACTTCGCCAGGCCACAGTGCGCTCCAGTGCATTTGAGTCGGACCTGGAAGAAGTTCGGCTGATTGTCGAGTATCCAATGGCGGTGCTCTAAGGCACAGCGCTTACATTCACTTGCCGATGGCCTACATCTGTTCACAGGTTGAAGTCTGTCAGAACTGTAATATCGGCCTCACCTTCTCGTTAAGTTGCACTTTTTACACTGCACACCGAACACATCTCATCTCTGCGGCTTTTGTGTAGCTCCTTTGGAACAGAGATGAATTTTTGCGCCCCGGACGGGGCGTTTTTTTTGTGCGCCGACTCAGTGACGAATCGTCGCACCCGCCTGACGTGGCTTGACCCTAAAGCTACTTCACGGTTCAGAGTTTTCCTACAGCCTACCCAGCCTCGCTATGAGGCCATGCCCCCTTTCCGTTTTCTTTGAAGGTAACCCCCCATGCGTATCCTTGTGGTTGAGGACGAGCAGAAAACCGCCGACTACCTGCAGCAAGGCTTGACCGAAAGCGGTTATGTCGTCGATTGCGCGGCCAGCGGCATTGATGGCCTGCACCTGGCCCGGCAACACCGCTACGAATTGGTGATCCTGGATGTCAACTTGCCCAACACCGACGGCTGGGAAGTGCTGGAACAACTGCGCCGCGACGGCAACCAGCGCGTGATGATGCTGACCGCGCGCGGCCGGCTGGCCGACAAGATCAAGGGCCTGGACATGGGCGCCGATGATTACCTGGTCAAGCCCTTCGAGTTTCCCGAGCTGCTGGCCCGAGTGCGCACCCTGTTGCGACGCAGCGAACACATCCCAGTGCCGGACGTCCTGCGCGTCTCGGACCTGGAACTGGACCCGCGCCGGCATCGCGCCTATCGCGGCGACCGCCGGATCGACCTGACCACCAAGGAATTCGCGCTGCTGCACGTGCTGATGCGCCAGGCCGGTGAAGTGATGACCCGCACGCAGATTATTTCGCTGGTGTGGGACATGAACTTCGACTGCGACACCAACGTCGTGGAAGTCTCGATCAGCCGTCTGCGGGGCAAGGTCGATGACCAGAGCGAGGTGAAGTTGATCCACACCATTCGCGGCGTGGGTTACGTGCTGGAGGCGCGCCCATGAGGACCAGCAGCCTGTCGATGCGCCTGGGGTTGACGGTCAGCCTGATGGGCGCCGGCCTCGTCGTGCTGTTGGCGACCCTGGCGTACCTGGCCCTGACCCACGAGCTGGACAAGCTCGCGCGCAAAGGCCTGGAAAACAAAATGGAGCAGCTGGAGCACAGCCTCGGCCAGGGCCTCGACGCCCACGACATCAGCGACCGCCCCCATTCGCTGCTGGACCTGGTGATGGGCCACGACAACATCTACCTGACCATCATCGGCGCACGACCGGATGCGCCGGTGCTGCTGAGCGTCGGTGCCAAACCGCAGCAGCCGCTGTTGTTGGACGTGCCCGCCAGCAACACCCTGGCGTACTTGAACTGGGTCGACGGCCAGGGCAATCGCATCCTCAGCGCCACCCGCCTGATGCCGCTGAGCAGTGGCGAAAACGTGCGTGTGTTGCTGTCGCTGGATCGCTCCGACGATGAAGCGTTGCTCAGTGCCTACCTGCGTTCCACGGTGATCGCCCTGCCGATGCTGCTGATCCTGATCGGCATGGGCGCGTGGTGGCTGGTGCAACGCGGGCTCGCGCCGCTGCAGCAGTTCAGCCGCGTGGCGGCCAAGGTCAGCACCCAGGACCTGACCCATCGCCTGGAGCTGGACAACCTGCCCAAGGAGCTGGGCGAATTGGCCCAGGGCATCAACTTCATGCTGCACCGCCTCGATGCCGCCGTGCAGCAACTGTCGCAGTTCTCCGACGACCTCGCCCACGAGCTGCGCGCACCGTTGACCAACCTGATGGGCAAGGCGCAGGTGACCCTGTCCCGTGAACGGCCCTCGGAGGAATACAAGGCCAGCCTGGAATCCTGTACCGAGGAAATGGAGCGTCTGTCGCGGATGGTCTCCGACATGTTGTTCCTGGCTCAGGTCAGCCACCCGGCGGCGCGGGCCGAGTTTGCCCCGGTGTCGTTGGCACAGGAAGCGCAGCGGGTGATGGCGCTGTTCGCCCTCAGCGCCGAGGACAAGCACGTCACCCTGAGCCTGCGCGGCGACGCCTGGGTAACGGGGGACCGCCTGATGATCCAGCGCGCCATTTCCAACCTGCTGTCCAATGCCATTCGCCATACCCCGAGTGCCTCCAGCGTATTGCTGCTGGTGGAACGCTACGACCAGAGTGTGTCGCTGTCGGTGGGCAATCCGGGGCGCGGTATCGAAGCCCATCATCTGCCGCACCTGTTCGAGCGCTTTTACCGCGCCGACAGCAGCCGCACCCGGGCCGAAGGCGGCACCGGCCTGGGGCTGGCGATTGTGCAGTCGATCATGCACCTGCATCAGGGGCACGCCGACGTCAGCAGCCAGCCCGGCCGTTTTACGCGGTTCCGCCTGGTGTTTCCTATTCCTTGCGATGGGCCCACTGATACAACGCCGGCAACACCAGCAAGGTCAGCAACGTAGACGAGATAATCCCGCCGATCACCACCGTCGCCAGCGGCCGCTGCACCTCGGCGCCGGTGCCGGTGGCGAGTGCCATGGGGATAAACCCGAGGGACGCCACCAACGCCGTCATCAGCACCGGACGCAGCCGGGTCAACGCGCCTTCGTTGATCGCCATCGACAACGATCGCCCCTCCTCGCGCAGGTTGCGGATGAAGGCGATCATGACCAGACCGTTCAGCACCGCCACGCCGGACAAGGCAATAAAGCCGACCCCCGCCGAGATCGACAGCGGAATATCCCGCAGCCACAGCGCCATGATCCCACCGGTCAAGGCGAACGGAATCCCGGTAAACACCAACAAGCCGTCCTTGAGGTTGTTGAACATCATGAACAGCAGCCCGAACACCAGCAGCAACGCCACCGGCACCACGATGCGCAAGCGTTCGGACGCTTCTTTCAATTGTTCGAATTGGCCGCCCCAGGTGGTCCAGTAACCCGCCGGCACCTTCACCTGGGCAATCAACGCCGCCTCAGCTTCCTCCACAAATGAGCCGATATCCCGCCCACGCACGTTGGCACTGACGATCACCAGGCGCTTGCCGTTCTCGCGGCTGATCTGGTTCGGGCCGAGCACCAGGTCCAGGCTGGCGACCTGGGACAAGGCGATAAAACCCAGCTGGCCAGACGCGTTACCCGGCACCGGAACCAACAGCCGTGACAGCCCATCGATATCGGTGCGCAGCGCGTCGGACAAACGCACAACCATGTCAAAACGGCGATCACCTTCGTACAACGTACCGGCCTGGCGCCCGCCGACTGCGACGGCAATGGTGTCCTGCACATCGCCCACATTCAGGCCAAAACGCGCGGCCTTATCGCGGTCGATATTGATGGTCAGCACCGGCAGGCCGGAGGTTTGTTCAACCTTGACTTCCGAGGCGCCGCTGAGCTTTTGCAGGGTCTCGGCGATTTCACCGGCGGTCTTGTTGAGCACGTCCATGTCGTCGCCGAACACCTTCACCGCCACATCGCTGCGCACCCCGGAGATCAGCTCGTTGAAACGCAATTGGATCGGTTGCGACAACTCGTACGCACTGCCCGGCACAATCGCACTGGCGCGCTGGATGTCGGCGATGAGGGTCTCGCGGGACTTGTCCGGATCGGGCCATTGGTCCTTGGGCTTGAGCATCACGTAGCTGTCGGAAATGTTCGGCGGCATCGGGTCGGAGGCAATTTCCGCGGTACCGGTACGCGCGAATACCCGCTCGATTTCCGGCACCTGGGCCATCAAGGTTTTTTCCAGTTGCTGCTGCATCTGCACCGACTGCGTCAGGCTGGTGCCTGGCACACGCAAGGCTTGCTGGGCAAAATCACCTTCGCTGAGGCTGGGAATAAATTCGCTGCCCATGCGGCTGGCGACAACGCCCGAGGCGACGATGGTCAACACGGCCAAGCCGAACACCAGCGGCCGGCGCGCCATCACCCAATCGAGCACCGGCGCATAGACCCGGCGTGCGCTGCGCATGACGAAGTTTTCGTCTTCCTTGACCTTGCCAGTCACAAACAGCGCAATCGCCGCCGGCACGAAGGTCACCGACAGAATCATTGCGCCCAACAAGGCTATCACCACGGTAAACGCCATCGGGTGGAACATCTTCCCGGCCACCCCGGTGAGGGCGAAGATCGGCAGGTACACCACCATGATGATCAGTTGCCCGAAGATCAGCGCTCGCCGCGCTTCCTTGGCGGCGGCGAAGACTTCATGCAGGCGCTCGCTGCGGGTCAGCAGGCGGCCATGACGCTGTTGCGCATGCGCCAGGCGACGAATCGCGTTCTCGACGATCACCACCGCGCCGTCGACGATAATGCCGAAGTCCAGCGCGCCGAGGCTCATCAGGTTGGCGCTGACCTTGTTGGTGAACATGCCGGTAAAGGTGAACAACATCGCCAGCGGAATCACCATCGCGGTGATCAGCGCAGCGCGGATATTACCGAGGAACAGGAACAGCACCGCCACCACCAGCAGCGCACCTTCGAAGAGGTTTTTCTTCACGGTGGCGATGGCTTTTTCGACCAAGTTGGTGCGGTCGTAGACGGTGACCGCGACGACGCCTTCGGGCAGCGAGCGGTTGATCTCTTCAAGTTTTTTCGCCACGGCCTGGGACACGCTGCGGCTGTTTTCGCCAATCAACATGAACACCGTGCCCAGCACCACTTCGCGGCCATTTTCCGTGGCAGCGCCGGTACGCATCTCACGGCCGATGTCGACCTGCGCCACATTGCGCACGCGGATCGGCGTGCCGTCCGAGCTGGTGATGACGATGTTGGCGATGTCATCGATGGACGCCAACTGCCCGGGCGCACGGATCAGTAATTGCTCACCGCTGCGCTCGATGTAGCCCGCGCCCACGTTGGCGTTGTTACGCTCCAGCGCCGTGACCAAGTCATTCAAAGTCAGGTTGTAGGCGGCCAGGCGCTTGGGGTCGGGCGCAATCTGGTATTCCTTGGCAAAGCCGCCGATGGTGTTGATCTCGGCCACACCCGGCACGTTGCGCAGTTGCGGCTTGATGATCCAGTCCTGGATGACCCGCAGATCGGTCGGGGTGTAGGGCGTGCCATCGTCCTTGAGCGCGCCGTCCTTGGCTTCCACGGTCCATAGGAAAATTTCCCCGAGGCCGGTGGAAATAGGCCCCATGGCGGTTTCAATGCCGGCGGGCAATTGCTCGCGCGCCACCTGAAGACGCTCGTTGACCAATTGCCGGGCGAAAAAAAGGTCGGTGCCGTCCTTGAAAATTACCGTCACCTGAGACAAGCCGGAGCGCGACAGCGAGCGGGTCTGCTGCATGCCGGGCAAACCGGCCATGGCGGTTTCGATGGGAAAGGTGATGCGCTGCTCGGTTTCCAACGGTGAAAACCCGGCCGCCGCCGAGTTGATCTGCACCTGCACGTTGGTGATGTCGGGCACCGCGTCGATGGGCAACTTCTGATAGCTGGCGATGCCGACACCGGCCATCAACAGCACCGCCAGCAGCACGATGATGCGCTGCTCGATGGCAAATTGGATAAGGCGCTCAAACATGGGGAATCACTCGCAGGATCAATGGGCGTGCTCGGCCGAGCCTTTGCCCAGTTCGGACTTGAGGATGAAGCTGCCGACCGTGGCCACCTGCGCCCCGGCATCGAGGCCCTGGCGCACTTCGACGTAGCCGTTTTCGCTCGCGCCGAGTTCCAGGTGACGGGTGACAAAACCGTGCTCGGTGCGCACGAATACCGAGGGTTTGTCCTCGACGGTCTGGATGGCCTCCTGGGGCACGGTAACCTTGGCCTGGAACGTGTCAGTGGCCAGTTGCACGCTGACAAATAGGCCAGGCCGCCAGGCGTCATCGGGGTTGGGCACACTCACGCGCACAGTGGCGGTGCGTGTCTGCTCGCCGAGCAGGTTGCCGACATAGGCCACGGTGCCGAGCACCTCGGTGCCCATTTCGGTGGAGCTGACGTTGACCGGCTTGCCGACGCGTACCTTGTTCAAGTCCTTGGGAAATACACCAAAGGTCACCCACACCTGGGACAGGTCCGAGAGGGTGAAGGCATTACTGGTCTCGCTCACCACTTCGCCGACACCCAGGTGTTTTTCCACCACGACGCCAGCGAAGGGCGCACGCAGTTCGTAGCGATTGCCGCCGACCAGTACGGCGCTTCCACTTAATGCGGTCATCTTTTGGCGGGCGTTGTTCAAGGCGATTTCGGCTTCTTGCAGCGCTTGGCGCGCCAGCAGGTAATCTTGCTCGGCAGAGATCTTGTCCTGCCACAACTGCCGCTCTCGCTGGAAGGTGGTGCGGGCCAGTTCGACGCGCCGCTCACTGGCGGCCAACTCACTGCGTTGATCGGAAATCTGCTGGCTGGCGATCACCGCCAGCAGCTCACCCTTCTTTACCGACTGGCCGAGGTTGACCTTGACCGACTCCACCACGCCCGCCGCACGCGGCACGATGTGGGAGGTACGGTCTTCGTCGAAACGCACTTCTCCCGGCAGCACCAGCAACGTGCTGATAGACCGCGGTTGAGCCTGGGCGACCTGAATGCCGGCGGCTTGAATCTGCTGCTCGGTGAGTTCAAGTTCGCCTTCTTCTTCCTCGGCCTTAGCAACGCTGCACAGCATCAGGCTCAAGGCGACGGCAAGCGCCACGCCGTGGGTGTTGTTCATAGGGGGACTCCAGGAAAAATCAAAACCGGGCGAGGTCGCCGTAAATTCGTTCGATACGCACCCAGGCGTCGGTGGCCTGGGCGGTGGCCGTGAGGTACTGGGTGCGGGCCGCGATCAGGGTGCGCTGGGCGTCGAGCACGTCGAGGAAACTGAACTTGCCCATCTCAAAGCCACGAGTGGCGCTGTCCACCGCCTCTTGCGCGGCGGGCAGGATCTGCTGGTTGAAGGCGCGCACTTCGGTATTCGCGGTTTGCCACAGGTCGAGGGCCTGACGGGTTTCGGTGCGCAGGCGCAGTTCGGCGGCGTTGCGCAGGTCGCGGGCCTGATCGGCGCGGCGCGTGGCCGCCAGCACATTGCCCTGATTGCGGTTGAACAGCGGGATCGGCATCGACACCCCCACCAGGTTCACGCGCTCACGCACGCTGGCGTCGTATTGGCTGCCGATGGACACGTCGAGGTCGGGAATACGCTGGGCTTTTTCCAGGCCGACGCTGGCTTCGTTTTGCAGGATGTTCAGTTCGGCCAGGCGCAGTTCGGCGGTTTGTTCCAGGCGCGCCAACAATTGGGTAGCGGGCGGCAAAGCAGGCGTGGACTGGGTGTGTGTGGCAACGACTTGGAAGTCCGGCACGGCGTTGCCGGTACTCGCGGCAAGGCGGCGATAAGCATCGGTGAGGCCTATCTGAGCGCGGTTCAATTCCAGGCGCATTTCCGACAACTGCACCTGCGCGCGGGTCGCTTCCACCGGCGAGGTTTTGCCAGCGGTGACACGACCGTTGGCGACGGCCAGTCCGCGTTCGGCCACGGCCATGGACCGCTGCGCCAGGTCGAGGCGTTCCTGGGCGCGAAGCGCGCCGTAGTAGTTGTCGATGACTTCGGCGCGCAGGGTGTTGCGGCGCTGTTCCAACGTCAGCGCGGCGGCGTCCTGGGCTCGTGTGGCAACGTCGATGCGCGCACCGCGCTTGCCGCCCAGTTCCAGGGTCTGGCTGAGTTTAACGGTGGTGGTGCGGGAGTTGCGACGGGTGTCTTCGGCATCCCAGGAGGCCACCGGATTCGGGATCAACCCCGCCTGCTGGCGACCGCCCTGTGCAATGTCGATCTCCCATTGCGCGGCCGCCAGGTCAGGGTTGTTGGCAAAGGCGGTTTGCAGGGCCGCATCGAGGGTCAGGGTTTGTGCAACGACCCCTTGTGCCGTCGCCAGAAACACGACGATCGACCACAGAAATGTTCTTGCGCGAATTGGCATAACGAAAGTTCCAGGCCCATGAAATGGCGGATAAATCCAAGCCGGGGCACTGTAGCTTTCGGTACTTATCAGAGCGGTGTGCAGAACATTACAAATCCGTTAGCCAGGATCAGGCATGCACCTCGTCATGTTCATCATGCGCAAAGCCGGCACCTTCGACCTGGATGGTCGCATGGGAAATATCGAATTTCTCATGCAGCAGTTCCGTCACCTGGACGAGGATTTGTTGTTCCGTGCCGAGCGCCGAATCCGCCACCAGATGGGTGCTCAGCACGTTCTTGCCACTGGTGAGCGCCCAGATATGCAGGTCGTGTACATCCTTGACCCCACGCACACCGCGAATAGCCTGCTCCACCTGTTCGATGTCAATGCCGTCCGGCACGCCTTGCAGCAGCACGTTCATGCTTTCCTTGAGCAACGTCCACGTGCGTGGCAACACCCAGAAACCAATGGCCGCGGCGACCAGCGAGTCGACCCAGCCCCAGCCTGTGTACAGGATCACCAGCGCCGCGATGATCACGCCGATGGAACCGAGCATATCGCTCCAGACCTCCAGGTACGCGCCCTTCACATTCAGGCTTTCACCACTGGCGGCGCTCAGCAGGCGCATGGAAATCAGGTTGACGATCAGCCCCAGTACGGCAATCACCAGCATGCCGGTGGACTGTATCTCGGCGGGCGCCTGCAGCCGCTGATACGCCTCGTAGAGGATGTAGAACGCAACGACGAACAACAGCAGCGCATTGAACGCCGCGGCAAGAATTTCGAAACGCGCATAGCCGAAGGTGCGCTTGCGGTCCGCGGCACGCTTGGCCACCTGGATTGCCACCAGGGAAATGCCCAGGGCCAGGGCGTCGGTCATCATGTGCGCGGCATCGGACAACAGCGCCAGGCTGCCGGTGATAAATGCACCGATGACCTCGGCAACCATGAAACTGCCGGTCAGGCCCAGGGCGAGCCATAACAGACGCTCGTGACCGGCGCGTACCTTGGCGTGGTTGTGTCCTGCGCTCATGGAAAATCCTCGTGGTGGTAAATGTTCTCGTGGGCCTTGCCGGCGAGCGGGCTCTTACGCAGGGGCACGGGAATCATAGAGCGATAGGCCGGACCCATCGGCATGGGTTGCAAAATTGTCATCTGCACGCCAAGCCATTGTTACCTTTAAATGCACCAAAAGTGCGCTTGAACGCTCTGGCACAGTTGTATCAGGTATGCTTTTCGAACAGGAAACAAAAAGAAACAATTTTCCCAACCTGTTCGATAAGGAGTCCCGTTTTGGAGTTATCGACTGCCGCGTGGATGGTTCACGACACCCGCCTTATGCTCTGCGTACTGCTGGCCATCGCCAGCATCATTGTGCTGATCAGCGCGACCAAACTGCCGCCCTTCCTGTCGATCCTGATCGGCACCTTCATCGCCGGTGTCGGCGCCGGCTTGCCGCCGGAAGAAGTGGCCAAGGCGTTCAGCAAAGGCGCCGGGGCGATCCTCGGTGAAGCGGGGATCATCATTGCCCTGGGTTCCATGCTCGGCGCGTTGATGGCGGAGTCCGGCGCGGCCGACCGCATAGCCACCACCCTGCTAGGACTGGGCAAGGGTAAGTCACTGCCGTGGGTGATGGCGCTGGTGGCCATGGTGATCGGCTTGCCGCTGTTTTTTGAAGTGGGCCTGGTGATGATGGTGCCAATCATCTTTGTGATGGCCAAACGTTCGAACCAGCCGCTGCTGAAAATCGCCATTCCGGCGCTGGCCGGCATGACCACCCTGCACGCCTTGATGCCACCGCATCCGGGGCCGCTGATTGCGGTAAGCGCGTTGCACGCCGACCTGGGCCTGACCATGTTGCTGGGCTTCTGCCTGGCGGTCCCGGCGGTGATCCTGGCTGGCCCGCTCTACGGCAACTGGCTGTCCAAGCGCCTGCATGTGGATGAGCCGGCCGACATCGGCGCGCTGTTCAGCGCACCGCCCAAGGCGCCTCGCCAGCCGAGCTTTGGTGTGTCGTTGCTGATCATTCTGTTGCCGGTGATTCTGATGCTGGGCAGCACCTTGGCCAAGGTCGCGTTGCCGGCCGAAAGCACGGTCGGCCTGACCTTGAAGTTCCTCGGCGAACCGCTGATCGCCCTCGGCCTGGCCGTGATCGCCGCTGTGATCTGCCTGGGCTGGGCCGCCGGCATGCCGCGTGCCGAGGTCGGCAACACCCTGCGCAAAGCCCTCGCCCCCATCGCCGTGTTGCTGTTGACCATCGGCGCCGGCGGCGGCCTCAAGCAAACCCTGCTGGACGCCGGCGTCAGCCAGACCATCAGCAAGGTCGCCGAAGGCGCACACATGCCGTATCTGCTGCTGGCCTGGTTGATCGCCGTAGCGCTGCGCCAGGCTACCGGCTCGGCCACCGTCGCCACCACCACGACCGCAGGCATCCTCGCGCCGATGATGGCGGGGTTAGCGGCGACGCAAAGCTCGTTGGTGGCCCTGGCGATTGGCGCCGGCTCGGTGTTCTTCTGCCACGTCAACGATGCCGGGTTCTGGATGGTGCGAGAGTACTTTGGCTTGCAGTTGAAGCAGACGATCTGGGTGTGGTCGGTGTTGCAGACGATTGTGTCCGTCGTGGGCTTGATCGGTACGTTGCTGATGTGGCACTTCTTGACCTGAAAATACCGCATTGAGGGGAAACGCTCTTCCCCTCAATGGCTTCACTGATGCAACACCAAGCGAGCATCGAGCTTGCCGAGCAACTCAAATGTATTCATGTAAGGCACACCGAACAGTGAGCACACATTGGGAATCGTGAACTTGCGCTTGATGTCAGGGTTGTAGACCTCATGCGTGACAACCACTGCACCCGTGACCATTGCCTTGGCAATCAACCAGGGATCTGCGCCCTCAAGAAATTCCTCAAACGCTCCGGCCTTCATCGCAGGCACCTGCTCCGCAATCTTTGCGACGATCTGCCCAAATGCAGCCTGAGTAGGCTCATCGCTGGCGTCTTCAAACAAGTGCGTATTACCTTTGACCCACTGGGTCAAATCGTCATTGCCTTTGGCTAGTTCGTCTCTTACCGGGACGATACTGGCAACTTCCAGAGCCTGGTGTTGTTGAAGAATCCATGCCCAGTAACCTGGACAAACCGTCATTGCGTAATAGCGGTTCTTGGCCTCGATCAGCGTATTCGAATCCAATAGATGCTTCATGCCGATAGTTTCATCCCATAAGCCTTCAACCTGGCAGGCTGCACACCCAGCAGTTTTCCCGCATCGCGTAGCAGAATCCGCCCACTCTGCGCTTCGGCCAGAACGGCCTTGCTCAAACGGGTGCTGTTTCTGATAGCCGCTGTGCGGTAGTAGTCCCCTCCACTGCCGTCCTTATCTCGATACGCCTGCAAGATCCGACGGTAGTAGGCGCCATAATGATCACTGTTGATGCAGCCAAGATCACAGGCCCGACGGGCAATCACCAAGGTGCTGACGCGAAAGCGCCCAGCCAGTGGCGCCAGGTTTTCTTCCCAGTGCGTATTCGAATCCCACTGCGTGCGAAAAACGAGCTCCGGCGCCAGGAACTCTCCCGCCACCGCATTACAAAAAGCTTCCTCCTGGCGGGCACTATGACTGTTGCCATCAGAGACGCCCGTGCTACCGATCCAGACATGCACCAGCTCATGCATCAATGTAAAAAGCCGTGCCGTGGGTGCGTCCGCACTGTTGATGAAGACCACCGGGGCTAGAGCATTGCTGATCGCAAATCCTCGAAACTCACTGACATTAAGTTTTCGGTGGGTGTTTCCCAAGGCAACCCCGCTGCGCATGACGAGAATGCCGGCCTCCTCCGCGCCATTCACTAACGCCCTGAAATAATCGTCATAACTCATACGAGCAAAAGCATCCGTCATGCCGAGTACGCGACGAATATCTGCAACCACGTCCTTGATGGGCGAACGGCTACTGAAACTTCCCACGAAGGACAGCGGGGAGGGTTCGTGGTCCTGCAAATATTCCAAGTACCAGTCTTGCTTACGGAGCACGTCTCTTACAGTGTCCATCAAGTTCAAGCTGGGCTTGTGAGGAAATACGCCACCCACCGTACGCAGGTCTGGCAGAGGAAGAGACTCCGGCGGGGGAGCCTTGAGAAAAAGGACGCCAAACGCGACGTGCGCAATGGCAGCCCACTTTTGTGCCTGGCTAAAGCTGGGAAGACTCTGACCTGCCTCCCACTCTTTCACCCTTTCCAATTTGACCGTAAGCCCTTTGGCAATCTGTGCCTCAGACAGCCCTGCCCGCTGGCGAGACCAGGAGAGGATTTCGGGGTTGATAAAGGCGGTCTGAGTCATGGGTTCATGCGTGTCCGTCAGGAGTGGACAGGACTATAGGAGCGGCAGCAAATACTCGTCAATTGATGGCCCTAGCGGCCTTTTGTAACAGCATCTACTGGGTGGCGCTTACCAAACAGCCCTACACTCACCACGCCCACCGCCCCCATCACCACGCAGTAAATCACGCAAATCCACGGGCTGGTCGGCATCAGTGCAATCAACATCAACGGCGTCGTACTCGCCCATAGCGCGTAGGCAATGTTGTAGGTAAAGGAAATTCCCGACACCCGCACCTGCGCCGGAAACAGGCCGACCATCACCGACGGCACCGCGCCCACCACGCCGCAACTCAAGCCTGCGACGGCATACGCCGCGCCCAGCCAGACGCCGCCGTTGATCAAGCTGGCGTACAGAATGCCAATCCCTACCGGCAATAGCAGGCTGTAGACCAGCACCGCGCGCCAGGCGCCGATGCGGTCTACCAGCAGGCCGGCCAGTACGCAGCCGATATTCAGGAACACGATGCCCAAGGCGCTCAAGGCGAAGGTGTGGCTGGGGCTCATGCCGAAGGTTTTTTGCATCATGGTGGGGGTGATGACCACAAGGACGACCACCGCCGAGGTGAGCACGCAGGTGAGGATCATCGCGGGTAGCAGGACGGCGCGGTGGTCACGAAGCACGGTGCGCAAAGGCAGTTCTGCGGCCGCCTGGCGACGGGCCTGCATTTCGAGGAACACCGGGGTCTCATTGAGCCAGCGGCGCAGCCACACGCCGATCACGCCGAACACCCCGCCGAGCAGGAAGGGGAAGCGCCAGGCGTAGTCGAGGATTTCGGCCGGGGTGAAGACTTGCGCCAGCAAGGTCGCGGTGAGCGCGCCGAGCAGGTAGCCGAAGGTCAGGCCGGCTTGCAGGAAGCCCAGGGCGTAGCCGCGATGAGGGGCGGGAGCGTGTTCGGCAACGAAGGTCCAGGCGCTGGGCACTTCACCCCCCACTGCTGCGCCTTGCAGCACGCGCAGCGCCAGCAGGATCAGCGGCGCGAAATAACCGATGTGTGCATAGGTGGGCATGATCCCGATCAGCAGGCAGGGCAAGGCCATCATCAGGATGCTCAGGCTGAACACGCGCTTGCGCCCCAGGTGATCGGCAAAGTGCGCCATCAGGATGCCGCCCAGCGGGCGGGCCAGGTAGCCGGTGACGAAGATGCCAAAACTTTGCAGCAGGCGCAGCCACTCGGGCATTTCCGGCGGGAAGAACAGTTGGCTCAAGGTCAGCGCGAAAAACACGAAGATGATGAAATCGTAGATTTCCAGGGCACCGCCCAGGGCGGCCAGGCCCAGGGTTTTGTAGTCGGAGCGGGAAAAACGCTGCGCCTGTAGGGGAAAGGTGGCAGTCATATGAAGGCTCGGCAGACAAACAAAATGGCGTGCAGGTTATGAGGTGAGCAGGATGATGGCAATCACGGCAGATATATTTGTTTTCCTCATGGATCGATGAAGATAACTGCATTCCCATATCAATGGCCGTAGCGGAACATGCCGTAAAACTGCCAACACCATAATAAAGACAAGAGGAAAGACTCGTGGCCGATGCTATCGAAGAAAGCCGCTATGCCCGATTTGCCCTGCGCTGTTCCAACTTCGCCGAACGCTGGTTTCCCGACTCCTGGGTATTTGCCGCGCTCGCCGTGATCATCGTCGCCGTGGCGACCCTGGGCATGGGCGCCGCACCGACCGAAGCCGCCAAGGCTTTTGGCGATGGGTTCTGGAGCCTTATCCCGTTCACCATGCAGATGGCCTTTGTGGTGATTGGTGGTTATGTGGTGGCCAGTTCGCCGCCGGCGGTAAAACTGATCGACCGCCTGGCGCGTATCCCGAAGAACGGCCGCTCCGCCGTGGCCTGGGTGGCGTTGATCTCGATGGTCGCGTCCTTGCTCAACTGGGGCCTGTCCCTGGTGTTTGGCGGTTTGTTGGTGCGGGCGCTGGCGCGTCGTACGGATTTGCGCATGGATTATCGCGCGGCCGGGGCTGCGGCTTACCTGGGGCTTGGCGCGGTGTGGGCGTTGGGGCTGTCGTCGTCGGCCGCACAGTTGCAGGCCAACCCGGCCAGCCTGCCGCCATCGATTCTGTCGATCACCGGGGTGATCCCGTTCACGGACACTATCTTCCTGTGGCAATCCGGCGTGCTGTTGCTGGCGTTGATCGTGGTGTCGCTGATCATCGCCTACGCCACCGCACCCGGCCCGAACAGCGCCCGCGATGCCAAGGCCTGCGGCGTCGACCCCGCGTTCAACCTGCCCAAGCTGCAAGCCCCCACCCGTCCAGGTGAATGGCTGGAACACAGCCCGCTGCTGACCATCCTGCTGGCGGTGCTGGCGGCGGGCTGGCTGTTCCATGAGTTCTCGACCAAGCCAGCGATCAGTGCGATCTCGGGGCTGAACACCTATAACTTCCTGTTCATCATGACCGGCGCCCTGCTGCACTGGCGTCCGCGCAGTTTCCTCGACGCGGTGGCACGCGCGGTGCCGACCACCACCGGCGTGCTGATCCAGTTTCCGCTGTACGGCTCCATCGCGGCGCTGATGACCGTGGTCAAGGGTGGCGACGGCCAGACCCTGGCGCACCATATCTCGACCTTCTTCACCTCCATCGCCTCCCACGACACTTATGCACTGCTGATGGGCGTGTACTCGGCGGTACTGGGCTTCTTTATCCCGTCGGGCGGCGGCAAGTGGATTATCGAAGCGCCTTACGTGATGCAAGTGGCCAATGACCTGCAATACCACCTGGGCTGGGCAGTGCAGATCTACAACGCCGCCGAAGCGCTGCCGAACCTGATCAACCCGTTCTATATGCTGCCGCTGCTGGGGGTGCTGGGGTTGAAGGCGCGGGATTTGATCGGGTTTTCCTTCGTGCAGTTGCTGGTGCACACGCCGCTGGTGTTGTTCCTGCTGTGGGCTTTGGGGACGACGTTGAAGTATTTGCCGCCTGTGATGCCCTAAAAGCTCCTTCTGATGTAACGCGTGGGGTTGTCCTACTCCAGACGGCGACAACCCCTGACTCCCTCCACTCAGACCTTTGATTAACCTGACTCGGACACCTACTCACTTAACACCCAGGAGATCCGATGACGCCCCTATCCAAATCACTGGAAACGTTGATCACTGATATTTATCAGGACGACAACGTTTCATTCACTGAATACAGGACCCTGCGAGACGACGCCGATCGCCGCATGGCCTCGGTTATCGAAGAGTTCGGCCTGCATAACAACGTGACCGCCTTCCAGAAATCCATCGACGTGGCCATGCAGCTGTTGCAGACCAGTGTGATCGATGCAAAAAAGGCCAGGCTGACCGATACGGGTGAGGCCATTGTCAAAGATGCGGTGACGGCCCAGGTGGAGTACTTGCGGGCGGGCAGCCAGCTGGCACTGCGCCTGCTGTGACCCTCTGGTTCAAATCACTGTCTTCGTTCCGTCACATTGCGTTGCTACCGTCCTGCGAAATATCTTGCAACATCTCGCCAGGACTCCCGCGCAATGAGTGACGATCACGAAGACCGCCTTTCCCCCGATTCCGTAACGCAACCGTCGGTGGACACCAGCCGTCGGCGTTTCCTCGGGGGCGCGGCAGTGTTGGGGGTCGGCGCGACCTTGAGTGCCTGCGGCAATACCAGCGAGGCACCGGGTAAACCGGTGGCGCGACCGCTCACGCCACAAGAACTGGACAAGGCGTTGCGCGAACAGGTGAAAACCGTGGTGGTGATCTACGCCGAGAACCGCAGTTTCAACAACCTGTTTGCAGATTTCCCCGGTGTGGAGAAACCACTGTCGGCGCTTTCCGCTGCCGACACACAGCAACGCGACCGCGACGGCAGTGTGCTGACCACCCTGCCTCCGGCCTGGGGCGGCGTGTTGCAGGTCGGCCCGCAAACGGTGGACGGGGTGACCTACCCCAGCGAAGTGCAATTCCAGGAAAACCTGCCCAACGCGCCATTTGCCCTCAAGGGCCCGAATGCCGAAGACCTGCCTTTGAGCCTGGTCACGCGTGACCTGTGGCACGTGTTCTATCAGAACCAGATGCAGATCAACGGCGGCAAGAACGACGGTTTTGTCGCCTGGGCAGACTCAGGCGGCCTGGTAATGGGCCATTACGCCCAGAGCCGTTATTCCCTGCGCCTGTGGGACGTGGCCAAGGAGTTTGTACTCTGCGATAACTTCTTCCAGGGCGCGTTTGGTGGCTCGTTCCTCAACCATCAATACCTGATCAGCGCCACCGCGCCGTTTTACCCGAATGCCGCGCAATCGGTAGCCAAGGCGCAGATCGCCACGCTGCAGAGCGATGACCCCACCGACCCGCGTCTCAAGCCGCTGGACAAGTCCCCGGCCAGCGCTATGACCGGTCCGCCGCAGTTCGGCCCCAGCGCCCTGACCCCGGATGGGTACGGCGTGAATACCCTGGCCCCGCCCTATTGGCCGACCTGGATCCGCGACCCGGAAAACCCGGATTACGCAAAGGCCGATCTGCCTAACGTGCTGGTGCCGCAAACCCACGAACACATCGGTGACAAGCTGTCGAAAAAGAATGTCGATTGGGCCTGGTACGCCGGTGCGTGGCAAGCGACCCTGGACCAGTTCAAGGATTCGGGCGGCATCCCGAAGATTCCGAACTTCCAGTACCACCATCAGCCGTTCAACTACTTCAAGCAGCAAGGCCCGGAAAACCGCGCCGAGCGTGACAAACGCCTGCGCGATGGCGGTTTGGGGGATGAATCGAACACCAACCGGTTCTTTGCCGATGCCGAGGCCGGCAAACTGCCCGCCGTGACCTTCTACAAACCCCAGGGCAACCTGAACATGCACGCGGGCTATGCCGATGTAGCCTCGGGCGACCGTCATATCGCGCGCGCCTTGAAAGTGCTGCAAGAGAGCCCGCAGTGGAAAAACATGGTGGTGGTGGTGACCGTCGATGAAAACGGTGGCTGGTGGGACCACGTCGCGCCGCCCAAGGGCGACCGCTGGGGGCCGGGTACGCGGGTGCCAGCGATCGTGGTGTCACCGTTCGCGCGCAAAGGCACGGTGGACCATACGGTGTACGACACGGCGTCGATTCTGCGGCTGATCACCCGGGTGTTTCAGCTGGAGACCCTGGACGGCCTTAAGCAACGTGATGACGCAATGATCGCCCGCGGCCAGAAACCGATGGGTGACTTAAGCAACGCTTTACAGTTCAACCTGTAGGTTTTCTTATCCAATAGCGACACAGCGGCTGATTTAGCACGCGGTTTTCCTGGTCAGCCGCTACTGTGTGGAGGTGGGCTTTCACCCCGCGCAGACGGGCTTTCGCTGACAAGGAAACAACAATGTTTAAACCGACCAGGTTGTCCTTCACCCTGGCCGCACTGATGGCGAGTGCGGTCGTACAGGCCGACATCGAGGTACCGCTGGGGAGCACTCAGCGGGTTACCCAACTGTTTGCCTTCCCCAACAACTGCAATGTGATCTGCTTTCGGCCATGGACGCTGGAACAGACTGCCGAGCACTATCTGAACCAGAGCCTGCAACGGGATGGCTACAGCCGGGCGAAAGTGAGCGTCAAGACCCATGACGGGCAGGTATCGGCGACCTTCAGCGGTGTGCCTGACAGTTATGGCCAGCCCCTGACCACGTTGCTCAATACCGCAGACCTGGCCTATCAAGGTGCCAGCAACCTCAACAGCGACGGCAAGTGGGCCTACAACTGGTACTTGTTCCTGCCGCTGGGCATGGCCTTGGAAAACCGTAAAAGCATCGAGCTGCTGCATTTCCCGCCGGACTACTCGCTGACTCAAGCCCAGGATTACCTCGAATCGGCCACCACCGACCGCTGGGCCACCCTGCTCACGGATAATGGCATCCCGGCGACCGAAACCCCGGCGTACCAGACCATCATCGATATCGCGCCCATCGCCGCGCCTTCCAATGCGGGCAAGGACCTGGAAAACGTCTACAGCTACTTCACCGATTACCAGACGCGCATGGTTCAAGAACTGAGCCTGCCCGCCAAAGGCGCTTTGCCGATGGTGGCGTTCGGCGCGCCGGTGCGCAGCTGGATCAAACAACAATACGGGCAGAGCGTGGCAGTGCTGGGCCTGGCGCAGATCAGCCCGGCCGACGGCAAAACCGTCTCGGTGTTGGGCGCCAACCACCCGAGTTACATCTGGTATGCGGCCAGCCCCGACACCTACGACGGCAACGAGCAGAAGGCCGACGAAGCCGGTTTGAAGGTGATGGGCCAGGATCTGAGCGCCGCGTGCTGGCAGGCCGGGATGGGCCAAAAACCGGCGAGTGATGCGAACGTGCTGCTCAAGGCGTGCATAAATACCTGGCAAGTCACGCGCAAGGAGCAAACCTGTGAGTTGTTTTATACCTCGGTGCGCAACCTGTCCCCGGAAGAAGCCAACGCGAAATGTGCCACCCCGGCCATAAAAGCCCAGTTGAAGCAGCTGAAAAGCGCCGCCCCTGCTCCAGCCATCGCAGCCCCGGCACTGTAGCCGGTACACAAATAACCGATTTCTACTGTCAACATTGACAGTAGAAATCGGATCCATGTTGAGCGAGCCTTGAGCCGCACCCATCCGCTGCAAGACTGGTAGTCAGCCACCACCCGCAGGTCGATGCAGCCTGAACCAGGAGAGTTATGAAAACTCAAGCCATGGAAAAGGCTAAAACCACTGCAAGCGAGTGCCTTTACCCCTTCAACTCCACACTGGGAAAGGGCTACCCTTCGACGAAACACTTCGAAGTGGTGCACGCAGTCGATGGCATGGGCGCCGGCATCAAAGCGCAAGTCGCCTTCGATAGTCGCGTCTGCATCGCCAAGATCTCCGGCTATGCCCTCAGTGAACGACGCCTGCATACTTTGCAGTTGTCATCCCGCCTGCACCTCTATGACTGTTGGTTCACTGGCCTGCTCTCTCATTCCTGCGAACCGAACGTGTTTCTCGACCTGCATTACCTGGAGGTCTGGACCCTGCATGACATCCTCGCCGGCGACCTCCTGACCATGGATTACGCCAGCACCGAAGACGTGCTGTTCCGGCAGTTCGCTTGCCAATGCCGCGAGCTGAACTGCCGAGGCTGGGTCACCGGTCGCGATGAGCCATTGAACGCCGAGGGACAAGCGTTCATGACCCGGTGGCGCGAGCGCAAACGCCCTTAGGCTTCGCCCAGCGGACGCAGGCGATACTGCGGCGGCAACTGCTCGAAACCACTGATGGTGGTGTTCAAGCTCTTCCAACGGCCATCCTTGATGCCGTAGATGCAGCCATGAATCGACAGGCTCTGCCCGCGATGCCAGGCGTTTTGCACAATGCTGGTGTGGCCGACGTTAGCCACTTGCTGGATCACATTCAGCTCGCACATGCGGTCTACGCGCTCTTCTTCGGTAGGCAATTGGGCCAACACGTCGCGGTTTTCGTAGTAAAGGTCACGAATGGTGCGCAGCCAGCCGTCGATCAGGCCGAACTGGCGGTCTTGCATCGAGGCGCGTACGCCGCCGCAGCCGTAGTGGCCGGTGACGAGGATGTGTTTGACCTTGAGCACGTCCACCGCGTACTGGATCACCGACAGGCAGTTGAGGTCGGTGTGCAGCACCACGTTTGCAACGTTACGGTGCACGAACAGATCACCCGGCAGCATGCCGACGATTTCGTTGGCCGGTACGCGGGCATCGGAACAGCCAATCCACAGGTATTCCGGGGTTTGCTGGCGGGCGAGCTTGGCGAAGAATTCGGGATCTTCCTGTTTGATCGCATCCGCCCAGCGTTCGTTGTTATCAAGCAGGTCTTGTAGTTCGTTCATCAGGGAAAGCCTCAGGAATGATGCGCAGTTTTGTGACTGACAACCCCTCGTCCAGGTCACGCCGCACGCAAATTAGCTTGAATCTTTGGGGAGCCGAGCCTGTCCACACACTATAAGCCCCACAGTATGAGGATTGGCCATGACTGAATCACGACGTCCCTACGGCGCTACCCAGCCCGAACCCATTGATGACAACGAAGATCGCATGGGTTCGATGCGCGAGCTGGATTTTGACGATAAGCAACCCACCGCGGAGATCGGCGATGAGATCCCGCGCCGCGAGCGCGAGCACTTGATGCCCGACGAACGGGTGCGAGAGGCCGGGATGACCGGCGCTTCGACGGATGATCATGAATCGACCGACGATGACATGAGCCCCGAAACGCTGATCCATGAAGACGGTGCGCGGGATGCCCAGGAAGCTGGCGAAAGTGAACCGGCCGACTGGGATTTGAGCATCGTGGATGAGGATGAGATTGGCGGCGGGAATGGGCTGGATGAGGCGGAGCTGGCGGATATTGACCCCGTCGACGGCAACCGCTGACACACCGTCGATCCAAATGTGGGAGGGGGCTTGCTCCCGATAGCGGTGGATCAGTCGACACCTGCATTGACTGACAGCCTGCCATCGGGAGCAAGCCCCCTCCCACAGTGGTTTTTGTGACTTAGTCGACCAAGGTGCAGGCCATCACGACCGCATCTTCGCGGCCACCCACGGCGGGGTAGTAGTCGCGCCGACGGCCGATTTCATTGAAGCCATAGCGCTCATACAGGCGAAACGCGCCGGTATTGCTGTCGCGCACTTCCAGGAAGCATTCCCGCGCATTGGCGGCATACGCGCGGGACATCAGGTGCTCCAGCAGCGCCAAGCCGAGGCCACGGCCTTGGTTTTCAGGCTTCACGGTAATGTTCAGCAAATGCGCTTCATCCAGGATGATCTGCACCACGCCGTGGCCCACCTGCTGCTCACCTTCGAACATCAGCCAGATCTGGTACTTGCCCAGCCCGTCGAGAAAGATCCCACGGGTCCAGGGGTGGCTGAACGCCGCGTATTCGATTTTCAGCACAGCGTCGAGGTCAGCCTCGGTCATCGGGCGGAAGGATAAAGCCTCACTCATCGGTTGTTTTCCAGCGCGCCATCAGCCGGCGCATGGCTTGCCAGACATCAGCCTTACGCTGTGGCTCTTCCATTAATAATTCCAGGCCCGGCAGGGCCCACACCGTGCCCAGGCTGTCGACCTGCAGCTCGCGGTACCAGGCTTCGGCATTGGCTTCACCGGCAAAGCGCACGGCGGGCAGGCCGATCAGCCACAGGCACACGCAGGGTTCGTCTTCCAGGCGTGCCGAGACAAAGCCTTGCACAAAGTCCCGCGCGGCTTCCGGGCCCTGGTCCATGGTGCCACGCACCAGCAGCGGCCAACGTACGGGGTCGCCGACGATTTGCGGGCTGTCGGGCAGGCCGGCGGCGCGCAGCATGTCCTTAAGCAGCATGTAGGCGGGGTCGCGGGTCTGGAAGCGTTCGCCGGTCGGCAACTCCACCAGCAGCAGGCAGCGCCCGGCCCGCAGCAATTGCAAGGCGAAACGCGGCGGCGGCACCACCGGGGCCTTGACCACCGGGGCGGCCTCCTCGACCACCTTGGCCGCCTTGACCACCGGCGAAGGGCGCGGCACTTCGATCTTCGCCCGTTCGACGGCCGGGCGCGATTCCGGAGTGGGTTTGACCACCGCCACCGGTGCGGCCGCCTCCTCCCCCGACGACTCGAACGCCTCATAGGGCTCAGGCGCCTGCAACAGCTCGGGCCGCGACGGCGCGGCAAACGGCAGTTCGGTGCGGGGCAGCCAGTTGACCACCTGCATGGCGGTCAAGTAAGCGCGACGTCGGGACTCGATAAGCACAGCTCGGCCACTTGTGGATAACTAAAGAGCGGGGATTCTACCGCTGTTCGGCAACAATCGCCCACTGCACACTGACCGGCTGTGGATAAATCCCGCGCCCGATGCAGTACAATCGCGACTTTTAATCGCCAACCAGCCGGCCATTCCGATGATCGAACCCAAGCGCGTCTTGCGCGCCCTCGCCGAACACTGGGCCCTGCTTGAGCCACTGTGCGAACACTTCGACCAAGGCACCCTGAGCCTGAGCGAACTGCGCGCGCAATTGGCGGCCCAACAACTGGACAGCACGCCCCAGGACATCACCAGCCTGCTGGACGTGTGGATTCGCCTGGATATCCTGGTGCCTGTCGCCAAGAGCCCGAACCGTTTCGAGCTCAACGCGCAGATCCACGACTTCCTGGCGTATCTTCGCAAGGAGCACCGGCTTGGCCTGTGCCTGGAAATCGAAGCCTACCTGCGCCACCTCGAGCGCTTGGCCGGTTATATCCAGGACGCCTTCGACATCCGTGATGGCCACGACCTGGCCCGCCAGCTGCGCCTGCTCGACATGCGCGTGCGCGACGTGTTGAAAAAACTCGCCAACGACGAACAGGCCCTCGCCGCCGTGGCCGACCGCGCCAAGACCAGCGACCGGCAGATTCCGTTACGCCAGCGTTACGCCGAAGTCCTGGCGACCTGGGACGAATACGTCGAACCGATGATCCAACTGGTGAACGCCGACGGCGCCTTCGAGCAAGGCGTGCGCAAGGTGGAGAACGTGCTGCTGCGCATGCTCACCGAGCAGCAGCGCCTCGGCCACCTGGTGGACGACGACATGCTGCTGCGCACCCACGCGCGCATCCTCGAGATGCAGACCAGCGCCCAGCTGACCCTGCGTCATGCCCGCGAGCTGCTGCTGCCGCTGCGCGAAGAAGCGCGCCGGCATAATGCTGTGACCCGTGGCGCGGCGTTGGCCTTGTCGGCCATCCGACGTAAAGGCCTGGACGCGGTGCCGCAGGCGGCCATGCCGATGTTTACCCGGCCGCAAAGCACCTTCCTCGGCAGTGCCAGCCAGGTCGAGGCCTATGTGTATGCCCTCGCGAACTTCGAGCCGAAGCCGGCGCGTTTCCCCAAGGCGCACAAATCCCACAAGGGCGACGCCCAGCGTGCACCGCGCACGGTCAAGGAAATGCTCGAGCGCTGCGAAGACGCACTGCCGATGCCGGACCTGATGACCTGGCTGCTGGAGCAGGAACCGGACGGCGCCACCGACGAATTGCTGTACTGGTTCTCGCGCCTCTCGCGCGAAAAACGCTTCAAGCGCGAACGCCTGGAACGCCGCGATTACCACACACACGAGCACCAGGTCAGCCTGCGCTCATTCGCCCTGCTCCCGGCCAGCACCGACTCCGCCGAGAATTCTGCGAGCACGCCTTATGCATCTTGATCTATCCGAACTGTCCCAGCTGGCACCGATCTTTCGCGAGCTGTTCAAGGGTTACCACGTCAGCCGCCGCGACCCGGAGCTGTACGCACAACTGTCGAACTTCCAGGACCAGTACCGCACGCTGTTCAAGGCCCTGGGCTTTGAGCTGGTGTGCGATACCCGTGGTTTCTACTACTTCGTGCCGGACTCGGCCATCGCCAGTGCGCAGGTGAACAAGACCGCCCAGCGCCTGGCGTTGTTCACCTTCATCATCGTCGAGCATCTGGCCGACCAGGGCCGCGACCCGATTGCCGTGCTGGATGGTGGCAGCCTGGGCCGTGATGAGTTGCCGTCGCTGCTGGAGAAGTACCGCGACCTGTTTATCCAGGCCGAGGTGCAAACCCAGGAAGAACTCGAAGAGAAAATCATGCGCCGCATGACCCAGCTGGGTTTTGCCAGCGAAGACAACGGCATTTATCGCTTCCTGCCGCCCATGCACCGCTTCCTCGATGTGTGCCTGTCGGTACAACAAGACCGCGACCTCGCAGCCAGCGTGCACAGCGTGTTGCCGCTGCCGGCACCGGTGATCATTGACGAAGACAGCGATGAGAAATTGCTGAAAACCGATGACCCACTCGACTTGAGCGACTTCGCGGATGAAAGCGAAGAAGACGCCCTGGCACGTGCCATTGCCGAAGAACAGGAGACCGACGCATGAGCAAGGAACGCTACGGCATCCGCCGCTTCGCCCTATTGAACACCGCCGGCTACAGCTTGGGCTTGTTCCCGCTGGAAGAACCGCTGTCGGTGTATGGCGCGAACAACCTGGGTAAATCCGCGTCGATCAACGCCTTGCAGTTCCCGATCCTGGCGCGCATGTCGGACATGAGTTTCGGCAAGTACACCCTGGAGCAATCGCGGCGCTTCTACTTCGCGACCGACACCAGCTACATCCTCGTGGAAGTCTCCCTGCCCCACGGCCCGCACGTGATCGGCGTGGTCGGGCGCGGCCCTGGCGGCGGTTTCGGGCACCAGTTCTTTGCCTACGCCGGTAAGCTGGACCTGGCTCACTACCAGAAGAACGACACCTGCCTGCGTCAGAAAGAGCTGTTCACCAACCTGGAACGCGAAGGCCTGAAAGCCTACGAACTCAAGCCGGATGAACTGCGCCGGTTGTTGGTGGGTGGTCATACGTCGATCCCGCTGGACCTGACGCTGATCCCGCTGCGATCCACCAGCGAGCAGAGCCTGAAGACCTTCCGCGCGCTGTTTATCAACCTGCTGCACATGCGCGAAATCACGGCGGCCAAGCTCAAGCAGCTGTTTCTGGATGCGTTTGAACACAGCCTGCGTTCTGGCAGCGTGGATTACATTGCGGCGTGCGAAGAAGCCTTCCGCGATGTGCGACGCATGGAGCAGGACTACAACTCGCTGGTAGCGGCCGGCCCGCTGGTCGAGGCGCTGTCCAATGGCGTTCGCCAGCGCGACGTGTTGCGCGGCAAATTGCATCGCCTGTCGCCACTGCTGGATTCGTTGCTGGGCACCTGGTCGGACTACGCCAGTGCACGCAAAGAAGAGCTGACGATCCAGGCCGAGCACTACCGCAATGAGCAGGACGCGCTGCAGAACGACCAACGTGGCGGCACGCAGGAGCTGATGCGCCTGGAGCGCGAAATCAGCGGGATCCAGCGTTGGTTGGGCGAGCTGTCGGTGCTCAAGCATCGCTTTGCCCTCGTGGATGACGTGAAAGTACTGGAGCAACAGCTGCTGGCGGCCAAGGATGCTCACGATGAATTGGCGGGCGCCCTCGCGCAGTCGCGGCAGTTCAGCGCCGAGGATTTGGACGAGCGTCTGCGCGACCTGGAAAAGCGCTTGAAGTCGGTCAAGCAGCAGCTCGACCACGCCGACAACAACAGCTACGCCAAACTGCGGGAAGAATTCTCACAGCAGGATGTCGAGCGTCTGATGCGCCTGTTCAACAGCTCGTTGTTCAGCCTGCCGTTGGGCGAGCATGGCATCACGCTGGATGAGGACGGCCAGTGGGTCAAATCCCTGGAGCAGATCCTGGATGGCTTCAAGGGCGAGCGTTTTGAAGTGCCGGGGCTGTCCATCGACATCTCGCACATCGAACCACCGGCCTTACAGGCTTTGGCGGATCGCGCTGCGTTGCGCGACCAGAAAGAGCGACTGGAGAAAGAACTCAAGCAGCTGAAAACCCAGCAGGCTGTCGCGTCTGACCGCGCCGCGAGCAAGACCCAGACCGAAGCGCTGTACCAGCAGGTACTTGACGCACAGAAGGCCCTCGAAGACTTCCGCCGCGCACAAACTCTAAGCGCGGAAGAAGGCGAGAAGCTGGAAAACCTGGCGCAGATGGAAGCGGCGCAGGATGAGTTGAAACGCTCCAGCGATGCGTTCACCGAGCGCGTCCAGCAACTGTCGGCCAAGCTGCAACTGGTAGGCCGCCAGATCGGCGATATGGAAGCCAAACAGCGTACGCTGGATGACGCGTTGCGCCGTCGCCAGCTGTTGCCGGCGGACTTGCCGTTCGGCACACCGTTCATGGACCCGGTCGACGACTCCATGGACAACCTGTTGCCGCTGCTCAATGACTATCAGGACAGCTGGCAAGGGTTGCTGCGCGCCGATGGCCAGATCGAGGCGTTGTATGCGCAGGTGCGCCTCAAGGGCGTGGCCAAGTTCGACAGTGAAGATGATGTAGAGCGTCGCCTGCAACTGCTGATCAACGCGTATGCGCACCGCACCGATGAAGCGTTGACGTTGGGCAAGGCACGTCGCGCGGCGGTCACTGACATTGCGCGTACCCTGCGCAATATCCGCAGCGACTACGACAGCCTTGAGCACCAGTTGGCGTTGTTCAACCGCGAGATCAACAAGCGTCAGGTCTCCAACCTGCAGAGCTTCCGCATCGTGTTGGCACCGAACAAGGAAGCGCTCAAGCATATCGACCAGATTATCCACAGTGCCGGTCAATACGAAGAGGGCGAGACCCTGTCGGTGTTCGACCTCAGCCAGAGCGCCGAGCAGGACAACAAGAACGAAGAAGCCAAGGAATACCTCGCGCGCCTGGTGGCTGCCAACCATAACCAGCTGGGCCTGAAGGACCTGTTCGAGCTGGCCTTCGAGATCACCAAGGTGCATGGCCAACCCGTGATCCATACCGACATTGATGGCGCGGCGTCCAACGGCACCACCATGACCATCAAGGCGCTGACCAACATGTACTTGTTGCTGCACTTGATGGACCGCGACCAGGCCGGGCGTGTGCGCTTGCCGTACTACCTCGACGAGGCGGCGGATATCGATGAGAAGAACCAGGCGGCGTTGCTGGAAACCAGCTTGCAGCTGGGCTTTGTGCCGATCCTGGCCAGTGTGAAGCCGCAGGTGTCCGCCCAGGTGGCGATCGACCTGGAAGGCGGTAGCGGGCCAAACGGGATCTATATCGATGAGGCGGATTGGAAGTATATCCGTCGTCATGATGCGGTGAAGGCGACGGTGAATGTGCAGGCGGATGAGCCGGAGTTGGATGAGGTCTGACTTTCTGAGCTGAAATGCAAAAGGCCCCTGGATGAGAATCCAAGGGCCTTTTTTTGTGTTGTTTGTGCCAGTGTCTTCGCGGGCAAGCCCGCTCCCACAGTTAACTGCGTTTATCCTGTAGGAACGCAGTCGAATGTGGGAGCCGGGCTTGCCCGCGATGGCCGCGACTCAGTCTATTTACCGAGTGGAATCTTAGGCGCCCAAGTGAGCCATTCATCTTCGAACTTGTCGAACAGCGGGAAGGTTTGCTGTGGCCGAGCGGCGTTGCCCATGCGCTCGCCGTCTGGGGTGGCGAAGGCGATGCCGCCGGCAACCAGGGTTTCCAGCGATTCGGTGCGTACGGTGGCGCCTTTGAACAGGCCGAAATCGAGGCCAAAACCACTGGTGTTCCAGAAGCGGCTGCCACTGCGTACCAGGGGTGCGTACTTGGGCTCGATCAGGACATGGATGAGTACACGGTCCGCCGTTTGGCCCAACTCGTAACCTGTTACTTTGCCGACGGTAACTTCGCGATAGGTGACCGGTACGCCTTCCTTGAGCGAACCGCGGCGTGCGGCGCTGAGTGTCAGGCTCAAGCCAGCTTCCTGGTGGGCGGCTTCAGGAGGCTGGTCCAGCGCGACAAAGCTCTTTTGCGGGCCAGCGTTTTTCGCAGCCGGCTGCACTTCGATGTATTGCCCGGTAACCAGGGTTTCGAGGTTGGAGGTTTTCATCAGGCCCAGCTCAGGCTTGACTACCCAGAACTGGCTGCCGACGCGCGCAATGCGGTCCGCTACCTGGGTGATACGTGCACTGAGCACTACCGACTGCATATCCGCACTGAGGTCGATACTTTCGATCTTGCCCACGTCCAGGCCCTTGAAGCGCACTGGGGTGCCAGGGCGCATGCCATCGGCGCGGTCGACTTTGATAGTGACCAGAGTGCCATGTTGGTTGGCGGCGTCTCGGTCGGCAAACAGACGGAAACGCGGAATGCGTTTTTTCAGCGGTACGTTCGGTTGCGGGGTTTCAAACGCGATACCGCCGGCCATCAAGCTGGCCAGGGATTCACTTTTCACCTGAATGCCACCGGTGAGCCCACCGGTCAGGGTGACACCGCTGGCATTCCAGAAGCGCGTCGAGCCGTTGACCAGATTTTCGTATTCCTTCTCGATGTGAACGCCGATCACCAACTGTTTGTTCTTGCGCGAGAATTGGTAGCTCTGCACCGAGCCGACCTTGACCTGTTTGTAGAGAACCGGGCTGCCTACATCCAGGGAGCCGAGGTTATCGGTAAACAGCACCATGTGCAGGCCCGGTGAACGCAGGTCCAACGGTGGCGCTTTGGCGCGGGCGATGTACTCGCGTTGTGGTGGAGTGCCTTTGTCACCTGGGCGAATGGCGATGTAGTTGCCTTTGACCAAGGCTTCAAGGCCTGTGATGCCGGCCAGAGAGATAGAGGGTTTGACTACCCAGAACTGGGTGTCCTGAACCAGGTAATCCTCGGCCAAGGGGTCGAGTGTCAGTTCGGCATTGGCACTGGAAAGATCCGGGTTGATTTTCAGGGTCTTCAGGCTGCCAACTTGGATGCCCTTGTACATGACCGGAGTACGCCCGGCCTGCAGACCTTCGAAATCTGCCAGCTGGACCTTCACCTTGATTCCGGCGGCGGCGGCGTCGAAATCTTCGTAGAGCCGGAAAGGCAGGCTTGGATCGGTCGGCGGGCTGTCCTTGCGATTCTCGGGCGTGGCGAAGGCGATGCCACCAGCAACGATGCTGGAGAGCGATTCGCTGCGCACCTTCAACCCGGACAGGTTGGCGTCGATGCTGATGCCACTGGCGTTCCAGAAACGGGTGTGTTTGCGCACGAGGCTGGCGTAGGTCGGTTCGATATAGACCTTGATTTCGACGGTGCTCTGGTCCTCGGAAAGCAGGTAGCTTTTGACTTGCCCAACCTGTATCTGCTTATAGAACACCGGGCTGCCACGGTTGAGCGAGCCAAGACGGTCGGCCTTGACGGTCAGGTGAAGACCGGGCTTGGCGTCGGACAAGGGTGGCTCTTCAGAGAGCGCCTTGAATTTGCGCGAGGGCTCACCGTCGCCTGGACTGGCGGCGATGTAGTTACCCGATACCAGGGTTTCCAGGCCGGTGATGCCGGCAAGGCTGACGCTGGGTTTGACCAACCAGAAGCGGGTATTGGTCTTGAGGTATTGCTCGACGTCCTTGTTCATCTCGATGGTGGCAATCACCCCTCGATTATTACCTTCGTCGTCCAGGGCCAGGGCCTTGACCTTGCCCACCGGCATACCTTTGTAGACCACTTCGGTTTTGTTGACTTGGATACCTTCGCCGCTTTCAAAGCGCACTTGGATATCGATGCCCTGCTGGGAATAGGCACGCCATCCCAGCCAGCCACCAATGATCAGGGCAATCAGGGGCAGCACCCAAATGGCCGACCAATTGGAGGCCGGGCGGGTTTTAGCTTTAGGCAAATCACTCATGGTCGTCGTCCGACTCCGTGTTATCCCAAATCAGTCGGGGATCAAAAGTTACTGCGGCAAGCATCGTCAAGATCACCACACTGGCGAACGCTGCAGCACCGAGATTGGCCTCGACACTGGCAAGTCGTCCAAAATTTACAACGGCCACCAAGATGGCAATCACGAAGATATCCAGCATGGACCAGCGACCGATGAATTCGATAAAGCGGTACATCACAATGCGTTGTTGCGCGGACAGCGGTTGGCGACGCTGCACCGAGAACAGTAGCAGACCTATGCCTACCAGCTTGAACGTCGGTACCAGGATGCTGGCGATGAATACGACTGCCGCAATCGGGAACATACCGTGCTGCACCAGTTGGATCACACCGGCCATGATGGTACTGGGATCACCTTGCCCCAAGGAATTGATGGTCATGATGGGCAGCAGGTTAGCCGGGATATACAAAATCGCTGCCGTGACCAGCAACGCCCAGGTGCGTGTGAGGCTGTTGGGACGGCGGGCATGGATCAGCGCACCGCAACGCGTACAGATCTGCTCATCCGAATCAGCGTCTTGTTTGTTCAATTCGTGACATTCGGTACAAATCAGAATGCCTGCATCAATCGCCCGCATGATCGTCCTCTCCTGAGAGCGCTTGCCAGATCTGGTGGGGCGACATCACCACCTCAAGCAACACCTGAACCATTAGTAGGCTGACAAAACAGACCAGGCCCAGTCCGACTGTGATGGAGGCCATGTCGGCAAGCTTTACGATCGCCACCAGCACGCCCATCAAATAGACCTCCAACATCCCCCAATCCTTCATGTGATGGTAGATGCGGTACAGCAGCAGTCCATAGCTGCGGCCGATGTTCCAACGGATGCTGAGCAACACTGCCAACTGGCAGAGCAGCTTGAGCAACGGAATGCCCATGCTGCACAGGAACACCACCACAGCCACGCCTTGCATGCCTGTATCGAAAAGGCCAACAACGCCGCTCCAGACGGTGTCTTCAGAGGACTGCCCGAGTAGATTGAGCTGCATGATGGGTAAAAAGTTCGCGGGGATGTACAGCAACAGTGCCGCAAGTACCACGGCAAGGCTACGTTCAACGACATTGTGGCGGTGAGCGTACAGCTCGTAACCGCAACGGGGGCATTGGGCTTTTTCGCCGAGGGCGAGCACTGGCTTGCGCATCAGCAAGTCGCACTCGTGGCATGCCACCAGGTCGTCCAGTGGTAAATCCGACACCTCAAGGGCATCAACCGGATCGGGCATAGATAGGGCTCGGACTCTAAAAAAGGTTAGGTGCCTATTCTAGTGGTCTAGTTCAGAAATAACTGTGCAAATTTGTCAGGGGATCAAGTGTTGGTTTTGGGTTTTCGACCGCCCAAAACAAAACCCCATCTGCTTTCGCAGATGGGGTTTCGGAATTTAATCTTGACGATGACCTACTCTCACATGGGGAAACCCCACAC